>Ga0169931_10001745_pt1 | contig 35829 bp, 31 predicted proteins | sample Kivu_15m_20L_FD_129675 | JGI IMG/M metagenome (GOLD analysis project Ga0169931, IMG submission 129675) | Freshwater microbial communities from Lake Kivu, Western Province, Rwanda to study Microbial Dark Matter (Phase II) - Kivu_15m_20L... | ecosystem: Environmental > Aquatic > Freshwater > Lake...
GCTTGCAGCAGGAAAGAAGAAAAATCGGAAACAGCCAGTGGGTGACGTACCGAACCCACGACGCGCCCACCATTCGCCTTCACAATTTGCGATGCATCGCCTTCGAGCGACATGCCGAATACATAATCGGCTGTTAGAAAGAACCAGTCTTTATGACCCTCTTTAGTCAGCGCTGCTGCGGTACCACGCGCCATCGAGGCGGTGTCATAGGCGTAGTGAATGGTATAGGGTGTGCACTCTTCGTTAGTGAGTCGCGAAGTACCCGCACCAATCGAAATAAACGGCTTTTTCTTTTCTGCCGCAACCTTAGCCATCGCCAAGTTAGTCGCCGAATTCGAACCACCAATCAGCATGTCCAAGCCTTGCTGATCAAACCACTCGCGCGCACGTGAGGCTGCGATGTCAGCTTTGTTTTGATGGTCTGCAGTTACCAGCTCGATTTTCTTGCCGTTGACGGTACCCCCGAAATCCGCAATCGCCATCTTGATGGCGTCCGCTCCGGAAGGGCCATCAACATCAGCGTAAATACCGGACATATCGGTAATAAAACCAATCTTGACCGTATCGTTCGAGATTTGTGCGAAGGCCGTCGGTGCGACGGTATAGGCCAGCGCTACGGCGAGTGAAAGCTTTCGGATTTTCAACGGCGTCTCCTTTTTTTATTTAATTTAGACGCCTGATCTTAGCATGGGGCTCCTGACCAAAGAAAAGCCTACAGCACCTCACATACCGCCCGATTCGACCAGCACTCCGCCGTGACTGGTGCCGCCCTCTTCGCTCCATACGGCGCGCTTGGCGGTCAGGGTGCCAAGCGCACCACCCACCAAAGACAGGGCCAGTGACAGTACCACCGCCACAAACACCAGCCAAGCCGCGACACTGGCATTTCTGATGGCGCGATCAGCTGCTTCCTTGCCCTGTATTGATGCCTGCTCGGGCGAGCCAGAAAGTATCAAGGCCTGATCAATCATCTCCGCAGCCTTGTCGGTACGTATCCCAAGATTGTTGCTCAAGTACTGAACAGCCTGGTCGCGCTGCCCACTATTCAAATGCTGCTGCAAAGTTCGGATTGACTCATTACTGACCGGGCTGGCGATCTCATTGCTAATCAATGCACGCAACACGCTGGCCGCGCCACCTTGAGCAATTGCATTAGAGGTTGAACCAACACCGGAGAACACACCGGACAACAAAGAGCCACCTGCTGACGTGGCCAGCATCACGATCAACAGCGTTATCACAGCCCACGATACAATGCCGTGCAACATGCCGTCGGTTCTGCGCTTCAGCCCACACAGATAGCCGGTCACATAGGCTCCGGTAAAGCCCGACAAGAGCAAGGCAATGCCTGCCCAAACCACGGTGCCGGTACCAGGCACCTCACCTTCCTGCACACTGGTCATCGATAAGCCGCTGGCAATACCGAGCAAGGTGAGTAATAGCTGCGCCGAAATGCCGACTGCCACACCAGCGATCACCGCACTCCAGCGAATCGACGACAACAGCGGTTTCTTGAAATGCGGTTCAGGCAATGCGCCGCTACGGCCCGTCGCTGCTTTGGCAGTATCGATTTGAATTGTGCTCATGGGAAGGTCTCCTGGCTGTCATGACTTGACCGCTTGGAGTGCGCAAATTGCAAATCCTCGTAAGGATTTGGCGGGCGTCAAGCTGACGCAGCAGACCAGACTCAGGCCGCGACCACTGCCTGTGCTGCTTGTAATAGCAAAGCAGGATCACCGCATGCGAGTATTTTCGCATCGGACATTTGCTGACGGAAAAGTCGCGCACCGCGCAGGCCGCTCATCAGGCCGAGCATATGGCGCACGATAGAGTTCATACGCGGGCCACCGGTCGCTACTTGAGCCTCGATGTAAGGCAGCATTGCCTCAATGATCTGCATGCGTAATTTTTTCTGTGAGGTGTCGCCGAAGTAGCGCTCATCAAACGCGGAGAGTAACCATGGGTTGTGATACGCCTCACGGCCAATCATTACGCCATCTAAGTACTTCAAGTGCTCGTCGATTTCATCAACAGTTCGAACACCACCATTGATAATAATTTGGAGCTGCGGAAAATCACGCTTTAATTGGTAGACAAAGTCGTACTTGAGCGGCGGAATTTCACGATTCTCTTTAGGCGTTAACCCTTTAAGAATCGCGTTTCTGGCGTGTACGATGAATATATTGCAGCCAGCTTCTGCTACGGTACCCACAAAATCGCGCACGAAATCGTAGCTGCTCACATCATCAATACCGATACGGTGTTTGACACTGATATCGATGTCGACTGCATCGCGCATGGCTTTTACGCAATCTGCTACCAGTGTTGGCTCAGCCATCAGGCAGGCACCGAAAGCACCACGCACGACCCGCTCGGACGGACACCCACAGTTCAGATTAATCTCGTCATAGCCCCATTGCTGACCGAGCTTGGCGCACTTGGCCAGATCACTAGGCTCGCTGCCGCCAAGCTGCAGCGCAACCGGGTGCTCTTCCTGATTGAAATCGAGATGACGGTTCGGGTCACCGTAAATCACCGAGCCGGTGGTGACCATCTCGGTGTAGAGCCATGTATGGCGAGTGATCTGACGATGGAAATAGCGGCAGTGACGGTCAGTCCAGTCCATCATCGGGGCGACAGAAACGCGTCGCGGTGGGAGACCGGTAATGGCGGTCACGGCGAAATGTCAGGGCAGAGGATAGAACGACTGATTAGTCGCGCCGTCGTGGAGATCCGAGTAAAGCACGACTGACCATCAGCGAGGCTGGCAACAAACCTCAAAGGCTTTTAGGCCGCCTCTTCACGCGAAGCACGCTTGCGCTCATGCTCTTTCAGGAAGCGCTTGCGTAATCGGATATTTTTCGGTGTGATCTCGACCAGCTCGTCGTCATCGATAAACTCGACTGCATACTCTAGGGTGAGATCGATCGGCGGTACCAAGCGTACCGCTTCATCCGTACCTGATGCGCGGACATTGGTGAGCTGCTTGCCCTTGATGGGGTTGACCACCAGATCGTTATCGCGCGTATGAATGCCAATGATCATACCTTCGTACACCGCATCGTTATGGCTGACGAACATACGACCACGATCTTGCAGCTTCCACAAGGCATAGGCAACTGCTGCACCATCTTCCTGTGACACCAGTACGCCATTACGACGACCACCCAAATCTGCCTTCAAATCAGCCGGCGCGTAGGCATCGAACACATGGCTCATCAAACCAGTGCCGCGCGTGAGGGTCATGAACTCACCTTGAAAACCAATCAGGCCACGCGCTGGTACGCGGTACTCGAGACGAACTCTGCCTTTGCCATCTGGCTGCATATCTTGCAGTTCACCGCGGCGACGACCAAGCTCCTCCATCACGCCACCTTGATGCGACTCTTCAACATCGACAGTCAAGTTCTCGAACGGCTCGTGACGAACACCATCCACCATTTTAAAAACCACACGAGGACGTGATACAGCCAGCTCATAGCCTTCGCGGCGCATATTCTCCAGCAAAATAGTCAGGTGCAATTCACCGCGACCGGATACTTCAAAGATCGTATCGTCGTCGGTGGGTGCCACGCGTAGCGCGACATTTGCTTTCAGCTCACGCTCGAGTCGCTCGCGTAGTTGACGACTCGTGACGAACTTGCCTTCGCGGCCGGCTAATGGCGAGGTGTTGACCATGAAGTTCATGGTCAGCGTGGGCTCATCGACGGTCAGCATGGGTAGTGCGTCGGGCGCGTCAACAGCACACACAGTTGAGCCGATGCCGATATCTTCGATACCATTGATCAGGACAATGTCACCCGCCATCGCCTCGGTTACAACCTCGCGCTCAAGGCCTTTGAATTTGAGTACTTGATTGATACGTCCTTTGATCGGCGTGGCGTCCGGCCCATTCAAAATTAATACGTCTTGTAAGGGTTTGGCGCGGCCGCGCTTGATTCGACCGATACCAATTTTGCCGACATACGATGAGTAATCAAGTGATGAGATCTGCAATTGCAGCGGGCCAACATAATCATCATCGCGTACCGGTACGTGCTTCAGGATGGCATTGAACAATGGCTTCATGTCACCTTCGCGCACTTCGGAATCGAGGCTAGCGTAGCCATTCAGGGCCGAAGCAAACACCACCGGGAAATCGAGCTGCTCTTCTGTGGCGCCTAACTTGTCAAATAACTCGAAGGTGGCGTTGATCACCCATTCCGGACGCGCGCCAGGCCGATCGATCTTGTTTACGACGACGATGGGCTTCAAACCCAAAGCCAACGCTTTGCGTGTCACGAAACGCGTCTGTGGCATCGGACCTTCCACCGCATCAACCAGCAGCAGTACAGAGTCAACCATCGATAGCACGCGCTCAACCTCGCCACCAAAGTCGGCATGGCCGGGGGTATCGACGATATTGATATGCGTACCCTCGTACTCGACTGCACAATTCTTGGCGAGGATAGTGATGCCGCGCTCTTTCTCGAGATCGTTGGAGTCCATCACGCGGGTATCCACCTGCTGGTTCTCGCGGAAGGTGCCGGACTGCCGCAGCAACTGGTCCACCAGTGTGGTTTTGCCGTGATCGACGTGGGCGATGATGGCGATATTGCGCAGTGCGCGTTGAGCAGTGGTCATGAGTTGGCAGCGTCGGTAACGGCAATTGGAAAACCCGAGATTCTAGCACGTTGGCTTACCTCGAATGAGAAAACTCCTTGATATTTCAATGGCTTGCAATACTTGCCATGAGTCGCTCAGGCGCCAGCACGGTACTCTCGACGATCTTCGCGGTGCCCAGCAGCACGGACTGGGCGTCGTAGACGCGTACACGCCCAGATTCGCAGGGCGCGGCGACGCCGGCCCGGTCAAGTGCAATGCGCTGCCCCTGCCGAAATCGATTCGCCAGTGCGTCGTCCAATACCAGCGCTGGGAAACTCGATAGCAAGCTGTCAACCGGTTGCAGACAGCTGTTGCGTTCAGCGTCAGGATACTCAGCAAGCTGATCGAGGGTCAGTGTATTTGAAATACCGAGCGCACCGATCTCTGTTCGGCGAAGCGCGGACAGGTGTGCGCCGCAACCCAAGGCAGCGCCGATATCCTCACCCAGTACCCGAATGTAAGTTCCTTTGCTGCAAGCAACACGTAGCCTCAGCATCGGCGCGTCGTAGGCCAGCAGTTCGAGTTTGTGAATCAGGACATCACGCGTCTCGCGCTCTAGCGTGATACCAGCACGGGCATATTCGTAGAGGGGCTTACCATCGCGCTTCAATGCAGAATGCATCGGTGGCATCTGACTGATCGGGCCACGAAACTTCTCAAGAATGGATTCGATCTGCGTGAGCGTTACATCGACTGGTCTGCGCTCAAGAACTTCACCTTCAGTATCGCCGGTACTGGTCTTGATGCCGAGATGAACCACCGTCTCATACGTCTTGTCCGCATCGAGCAAATCCTGCGCGAACTTGGTCGCCTCGCCAAAGCACAATGGCAGTAAACCGGTCGCGAACGGATCGAGTGTGCCGGTGTGACCTGCCTTTTGCGCATTCAGCAGCCATTTTGCTTTTGCGAGTGCCTGAGTACTACTCATGCCTACGGGCTTATCGAGCAGTAAAACGCCATGCACCGGCACGCGTTTGCGTTTTTCCGGCTGTGTCATAAGAAACTTGATTGAGGACAGATTACTCGTCGGCGTCTTTGGCTCGGGTCGCGTTCGCTTCGTCGATCAGCTTCGATAGTGCAGCACCGCGCGAAGGCGCAGTGTCGTGCACAAAATGCAGTTCAGGCAGGGTATGAATATGCAAACGCCTACCGAGTTGTGCGCGCAAAAAGCCAGCTGCTTTTTGTAATCCATCCAAAGTTTTTTTTACCGCCGACGGATCATCAATCAGGGTCGTGAAAAAAATCTTGGCGTGCGCGTAGTCGGGTGTGAGTTGTACCTCGGTCAATGTCACCATACCTACCCGGGGGTCTTTCACTTCCATCGCGATCAGTTCGGCCAAATCCTTCTGGATTTGATCGGCCACGCGCTGGCTTCGGCCGGGGATGGATTTACTGTGTCTGGCCATCGAAGCTCAAAGGAGGGTCACCCCGGCGTGGGCCGGGGTCCAGAGATTTTGTTATTGAAGGGTACGAGCGACTTCCTGCACCTCAAACACCTCGAGCTGATCACCTTCTTTGATGTCGTTGAAGTTCTTCAATGACAGACCGCACTCGAATCCTGACTTGACTTCTTTCACGTCATCTTTGAAGCGCTTCAGGGAATCGAGTTCACCCGTCCAGATCACGACGTTGTCGCGCAGCAGACGCACGTGCGAACCTCGCTTGACCATGCCATCCAGCACATAGCAACCCGCAATCGCACCGACTTTACTGACATGGAATACCTGACGAATTTCGACCAGACCCAGCGCCAGCTCGCGCTTCTCTGGCGTCAGCATGCCGCCCATCGCCGCCTTGATCTCATCGATCACGTCGTAAATGATGTTGTAGTAGCGGATGTCGATGCCTGAGGTCTCGGCTAATTTACGCGCTGATGCATCAGCACGTACGTTGAAGCCGATGATCACCGCTTTGGAAGCCAGCGCGAGGTTGACATCCGATTCACTGATACCACCGACCGCCGCATGTACGACTTGCACGCGCACCTCGGTAGTGGACAGCTTTTGTAGTGATGCCACCAAGGCTTCTTGCGAACCCTGTACATCCGTTTTGATGATGAGCGCCAGGTTTTTGACCTCGCCCTCGACCATTTGCTCGAACATGTTCTCGAGCTTGGCGGCTTGTTGTTTGGCCAGTTTCACGTCGCGATATTTTCCCTGTCTGAACAAAGCAATCTCGCGCGCCTTGCGCTCATCAGCCAATACCATCGTCTCTTCGCCTGCAGCAGGCACTTCGGTCAGGCCTTGAATTTCTACCGGAATCGATGGGCCGGCTTCATTGATCGGCTTGCCATTCTCATCGAGCATGGCGCGCACGCGACCATACGACGAGCCTGCCAATACAATATCGCCGCGTCTCAAAGTACCACTCTGCACCATGATGGTAGCAACCGGACCACGTCCTTTGTCGAGCTTGGCTTCAATCACCAAACCTTTGGCCGGCGCATCAACAGCGGCGGTCAACTCCAAAACCTCTGCTTGTAACAAAACGTTCTCAAGCAAGGTATCAATGCCCTCACCGGTTTTTGCCGATACCGGAATGAAAGGTGCATCGCCACCATAGGCCTCGGGTACCACCTGCTCGGTAATCAATTCTTGCGTCACGCGCTCGGGATTCGCACCTTGCTTGTCGATTTTGTTGATCGCCACCACCAACGGCACACCTGCAGCGCGTGCGTGCGCAATCGCTTCTTTAGTCTGCGGCATCACACCATCGTCTGCCGCCACCACCAGAATCACGATATCAGTCGCTTTTGCACCGCGTGCACGCATCGCGGTAAATGCTTCGTGGCCCGGGGTATCGAGGAAGGTGATCATGCCGCGCGGTGTCTCGACATGGTATGCACCAATATGCTGCGTAATACCACCGGCTTCACCCGCAGCGACTTTAGCGCGACGAATATAGTCGAGTAAAGACGTCTTGCCGTGGTCAACGTGACCCATCACAGTGACCACCGGTGCGCGCGGTAGCAACTCGGCATCGGTCGTTGCTGCACCCACTTCCAGCAACGCTTCCGGATCATCAAGCTTGGCAGCATGCGCGACGTGGCCCATTTCTTCAACCACGATCATCGCAGTCTCTTGATCAAGCACTTGGTTAATCGTGACCATCTGACCGAGCTTCATCAGCTGCTTGATCACCTCTGCAGCTTTGACAGACATTTTGTGGGCAAGCTCGGCCACCGTGATGGTTTCCGGCACGTGGACTTCGCGCACGATCGCTTCAGTCGGCTGCTGGAAGTTAGTCTCGCGGTCCTCTTGCTGGGTCTGACGCCGACCGCGAGGTCCGGCGCGCCAGCCATCGCGACCGCCGGTCGGCGCGCCGCGTGTTTTAAGACCACCCGGGCGCTTCTTCTCGTCTTGCCAAGTCGATGACACGTTGGCCGATTTGATGGATTTTTTCTCGCCCGGTTTTTTTTCTTCGCGCTTCTCACCTGGCTTGGCAGTCGTCGCCGGACGACGCAGCGTACCCTCTGCGCGAGTGGCGGGTGGCGGGGGTTCAGGTGCTTTGATGACTTTACGCGGCTGCGTCATCATGGCCTTAATTTGCGCAACTTCGTCGGCCACTGCCTTACGTGCTTCCTCAGCCGCAGCAACGCGCTCCGCCGCCTCTTTCTCACGCTTGGCGAGTTCGGCTTTAGCCTCTGCGCTTGCAGCCACCGCTTCCTGGCGCTGCTCGGCTTCGCTCGCTTGTGCAGCCTCGCGCTCTGCTTCGAGGCGTTCGAGTTGCTGCTGCTTCTCACGAAGCTCAGCTTCTTGACGCGCAATCAGCTCAGATTGTCGGCGTGATTCTTCGCTTCGACGCTCCAGTTCGGCATCATCAATCACCGGTGCAGGCGGCTCGGCAGGTGCTACTTCATCGCGCTTGACGAAGGTGCGCTTCTTGCGAACTTCAACTTGAATCGTGCGTGACTTGCCGCTTGAGTCGGCCTGCTTAATTTCAGTGGTTTCCTTGCGGGTGAGCGTGATTTTTTTCTTCTCGCCGTCACCCGAGGCGCCGTGCACTTTACGCAAATGACCAAGCAGCTTGTCTTTATCTTCTTTGGACAAAGCATCATCCGCCGAGTGCTTCTCAACACCCGCATCACGCAACTGCTTCAGCAGCAAATCTGCCGGCATTTTCAGCTCGGTGGCAAACTGGGCTACGTTGTTACTCGCCATTCAATCCTCTTTTCTTGTGACGCTACAGCGGGGGTCAATAACCTGCTCACTTGCTCTCGGCAAGCCCCCAAACATGCGCCTGCAATGCTTTCGCGCGATCGTCATATTTCGCATCAATCAGTCGCATTTCATCATCGGTGACATCTTTGAATTCACCTTCAATCAGTTCACGTGCGCGATCGGTCGAGAGCACCAGGATCGCACCAAACTCGTCGTAGGCCAAATTGGAAAATTGCTCAACGGTTTTCACGCCGGCCAAACCGAGTTTACCGGCCGTGATGCGATCCATACCTTCAAGATTAACCAGTGCCTCTTCCATGCCTTCAAGGCCTTCTTCTGAAGCAATCGCCTCGGTCACCAGTGCATCACGCGCGCGGTTACGCAATTCATTGACAGTGTCTTCGTCGAAAGCTTCGATCTCGAGCATTTCCTGAATTGGCACGTAGGCGATCTCTTCCAATGTAGAAAAGCCTTCTTGCGCAAGAATGTCTGCGACCTCTTCATCGACATCCAGCTTATCCATGAACAGTCCGCGAATCACGGCGGTCTCGGAAGCTGCTTTATCAGCAGATTCTTCTGCCGTCATGATGTTGATTTGCCAGCCGGTCAACTCACTGGCTAGCCTGACGTTTTGGCCGCCGCGACCAATCGCAATCGCGAGGTTTTCTTCATCGACCACGACATCCATCGCGTGCTTTTCTTCGTCTACCACGATCGAGGACACATTGGCGGGCGCCAGCGCGCCAATCACGAACTGCGCCGGATCATCGGACCACAGCACGATATCGACACGCTCACCACCGAGTTCACCGGTGACACTTTGTACGCGCGAACCGCGCATACCAACACAGGTACCGATCGGGTCAATACGCTTATCTTCGGTATACACCGCAATCTTGGCGCGTACGCCCGGATCACGTGCGGCCGATTTAATTTGCAACAGGCCTTGCTCGATCTCAGGTACTTCAAGCTCGAATAATTTCATGATGAATTCGGGCGCCGTACGAGACAAGATCACTTGCGGGCCACGCGCATTGCGATCGATGCGCAGAATGTAAGCGCGCACCCGATCCCCAATCCGCAGATTTTCTTTCGGGATCATCTGGTCACGCGGCAGACGTGCTTCGATCTTGCCCGATTCGACGATCGCATCACCGCGCTCCATACGCTTGATCGAGCCGGTCACGAGCGCATCGCCACGCGCCAGAAAATCAGACAAGATCTGCTCGCGCTCTGCATCACGTATCCGCTGCAGCACGACTTGCTTGGTGTCTTGCGCAAAACGCCGGCCAAATTCAACAGATTCGATCGGCTCTTCGATGTAATCGTCGACTTCGATATCGTCGATTTGCTCTTTGGCTTCGAACAGCAGAATTTCCTGGTCGGGCAACTGCAGACCGGCTTCGTCCGGCACCACGTGCCAGCGACGGAAAGATTCGAACTCGCCTGTGTCGCGATCGACCGCTACACGAATGTCAACCTCGCCCTCATAGCGTTTGCGGGTAGCCTGCGCCAATGCTTGCTCCAACGCGCCAAACACGATCTCTTTGTCGACGTTTTTTTCACGCGCGAGCGCATCAACCAGCAACAAAATTTCGCGACTCATTTACGGCTCCTGAAATCCACTTTGGGCACCAAGCGTGCCTTGTCCACTTCCGCCAGCGAAAACTCCAGCATCGCGGGCCCTTCTGTTCCTTCAAATTCGAGTTTCAAGGTTTCGCCTTCTGGCGCATGCAACACACCCTGAAACGATTTGCGATTGCCGGCACCCGGCATCGCCATACGCAACTTCACAACCGCTTCCTGGCCGGCGAAACGAACATAATCCGCCAGCTTCTTGAGCGGCCGATCCAGCCCAGGCGAGGACACCTCAAGCCGCTCGTAGTTCACGTTCTCGACTGTCAGCACATGCAGCAACTGGTGCGTGACTGTTTCACAGTCTTCGACAGTCACCGGCCGCCCATGATCCGGCAATGTGTCAATGAACACGCGCAGCAAACCGCGCGCACCCAATTCCAGATCGACCAGCTCGTATCCCATACCGGTAACGGTCTTTTCGATCAATGGATAAGCCAACACACTTCACTCCCTGCACGACGGGCCGCCGCCCTACTTACAAGCGCCCACGCAAGCTCTGGCCGGCAACCCTGATCGATTCGTCAAAAAAAAAATGGGCAACAGCCCATCTTTTTATTTTTCCACCCGCGTGCGCACTTGGTGCTTCGGGTGGATCTGACCGGAGCGTGCGCTCTAGTTCAAGTAAGTCGCTGATTATATTCGAACCATCAACCTACCGCAACGCAAAAAGCATTTGTCAAATTGGCTATATCACCCGCGGCGACGGCGCTGCCCCATGCCGTTGCCCGCGCCGAAACGATCTACGCCCCACTGACCGGAGGTGTTGCCGTTTGCATTGCCACGACGCTGCCCTCGCCCAGCTTGCCCACTACTCGGGAAACCCAACGCTGTTTGGAGCGGATCAGGTTGACGCGGTTTCTGTGGGCGATTGTTGCCGTAACTCGAGTTGCCAAAACTAGAATTACCGTAGCCAGCATTACCGTGGGCGCCGTTGCCATCGCGCGCTCCGTGTGGCTTGCCTTTACCTTTTTGGCCCGGCTTGGCACGCTCCAATCCATTCGCCGCCATCAGTCCGCGCACTGCGTGCTCATCGAGTTCTTCCCAGCGACCACGCTTCAAGCTGCTCGGCAGACTCATCGCGCCATAGCGTGTGCGGATCAAGCGCGAAACCGTCAACCCGACTGCCTCAAACATGCGCCGCACTTCACGGTTGCGGCCCTCGGAAATCGTGACGCGGTACCACTTGTTCACGCCCTCACCACCACCATCGGCAATTTTGTTGAAGCTGGCCAAGCCATCATCCAGCTCAACGCCCGACAGCAACTTCTGTCGCATACCTTCTTCCAATTCACCGAGTGTACGCACTGCGTACTCACGCTCGATACCATAACGCGGGTGCATCAATTTATTGGCCAAGTCACCGGACGTCGTAAATAGAAGTAAACCTTCGGTGTTGAAATCGAGTCGCCCGACCGCAAGCCACTTGCCTATCTTGATCGGTGGCAAACGATCAAACACACTGGCTCGCCCTTCGGGATCACTGGTGCTGACGATCTCGCCAGCGGGCTTGTGATACATCAGCACACGCGGTGGCTTAGAGCTAATTTTGCGTTGGACCGGCTTGCCATTGATCCGCACTTGATCAGTCGGCAATATGCGTTGCCCGATATGCGCCGGCTCGCCATTGACCGACACACGACCGGCAATGATCAGCTCTTCCATATCGCGGCGCGAACCCATGCCCGCCTCCGCCAATACTTTGTGCAGCTTCGGTGCATCGTCATCGGCGGTTAGATCACGTCGTACCGGTTTGTGATGATGCGCACGCTGCGCCGTATCTTCAGCCGAGGCGAGCTGATCGAATGTCTCTGATGTGACGAAACTGAATGCTGCATCGGGATCACCCAATGCGCGCCCACGCTGCTGCGGCCGAGGCCCAGCCTGAGATGACTTGTGACGACCTTGTTGATGACGGTCATTAGGCCCACGCTGACCGTTTTGATTGCGCTGATTATTGTTCGAATACTGGCCGCCTGGTTGCGATTGCTGGCCTTGCGGGTTGTGACGCCCGGGTTGTCCCCGTTGCCCCTGTGGCTTGTTTGGTCTCTGCTCGCGTTGCGGTTGGGCGGGGTTACCTTCAGCGCCCGCGTCAGGGCCGCGGTCTTGGGTTCTTGCACGGCGCATGGCGCGTGGACCTCGGACGCCGCGTCGTTGGTTCTTGTTGTCTGTAGCTCGTTCGTCAGTGACCTCACCCTCGGTGATCTTGGGCTGGGACTCCACCAGATCAGCATCAGCACCCGTTGGGGGCGAATCAGGGGGTAGTTGAGTTGTCATCGTTGGGTTCCGACGGGGATTGTTCGGCATCCGCTTGCGCCACAGTGACGGCGAGCGATTCAGTGGGTTGTTCGCTGTCTTCCAGCGGAAAATCAATCGAGGCCTGTTCCAAGCTCGCTTGCAGGTTGTGCTCCATCATTTGCGCTGCATTGTCGTGGCCACCTGGCATATGCTCTTGGCCTACTTGCTGCAGTGGCGGTAAATCTTCCAATGACGACAAACCAAGGTCGTCTAGAAACTGCTTGGTGGTTGCCAACAACTCGGGGCGACCCGGTACGTCCCGATGACCAATCGCGTCGACCCAACCGCGATCTTCCAGTAGCTTGATGGTCTGCGAGTTGACTGCGACACCACGTATTTCTTCAATATCACCGCGCGTCACAGGCTGGCGGTAAGCAATGATGGCCAGTGTCTCCAGCGTCGCGCGCGTGTACTTCGGCGGCTTCTCAGGGTTCAAGCGATCAAGAAACACTTTCATGTCGGCGCGACTCTGAAAGCGCCACCCAGTCGATAACAGCACCAACTCAATCCCGCGCTCGGCCCAATCCTGCTGCAGCTCGGCGAGGATTTCCTTGATGGTGTCAGCCTCCAGCGCGGGCTCTTCACCCTCGGTGACTGTGAACAGTTTTCTCAGGTCATTGACCGTCAGCGCCTCATGCGCGCAAAGCAGCGCGGTTTCGAGGACTCGCTTCGCCTCAGCTGTATTCATCTACGATTCTGGTGATGCTATTTGGTTGCAGTAAGCTGCCAAAGATCAATGCCCGCTTTCAAGACGGCGCAGGCAAACACGATTTGGTTTTGGTGCTGGCAAGCCCATGGCCAGCTTGTTGGTTTTTTATCTGAGGCCGCAGGCGCTTGGGTGCCGGTGAGACTGGCGGTCAGCAGGCCTAATTACAAAATTTGCCAGTGCCAACCGCGACTGGCGCGGATTATAGGGCAGTTCATCGCGGTTGTCATTGCCCTTGTGTTCAGACCACCCAAAAACAAAGCCCGGCGCTTTTCAGGCCGGGCTTGTCGAAACTGGTTGCGGGGACAGGATTTGAACCTGTGACCTTCGGGTTATGAGCCCGACGAGCTGCCAGACTGCTCCACCCCGCGTCTGAGAGGCCAGAGTCTAGTCGAATTCAGCAGGCGGCGCAAGCAAAGCTCACCGCGATTGAAGAAATGGCGGTGTTACACTCAAAACGATTGTTGCCCTTGCTCATGCTTGCCACCAACCCATCCTTGAAACCAATGCACTTCTGCTCCGACTGCGGACAGCCCGTGTCGCTTGTCGTCCCTGAAGATGACAACCGTCTGCGCCATGTATGCGGTGAGTGTGGCACGGTTCATTACCAAAACCCGAAGCTGGTGGTTGGCACCATTCCTTGTTGGCAGGCCGAGCGTCAGGTACTTCTCTGCAAACGCGCGATTGAGCCGCGTCGAGGTTACTGGACGCTGCCTGCTGGTTTTATGGAAAACAACGAGACAACGGAAGAAGCAGCACAACGCGAGACGATGGAAGAAGCCGGGGCGCGCGTTGAGTTACTCGGTTTGTTCGCATTGCTGAATGTGCCGCATGTGCACCAAGTGCATTTGTTTTACCGCGCTCGCTTGCTTGATCTCGATTTCAGCGCAGGCACCGAAAGCCTTGAGTGCCGCATGTTCAGTGAAAGCGAAATCCCCTGGCAGGATCTCGCTTTCCCAACCGTCTCACACACTTTGAAACGATTCTTTGCCGACTTGGGCGATCTCATGGAAGGCAAACCAATGACACTGCACACGCTTGATATTCGCAAGCGCTTGCAACATCCAACCACTACCAGCTGACTTCGCGCTCTGGTGTGGCGGTGATCTTGTGTATCGATAGATCAGCGCCTTGATACTCTTCCTCGCGGTCGAGACGAATACCCACCAGCATCTTCAATACGGCGTAGATGGCCCAGCCACCGATCACCGCAATCACGATGCCAAGTACCGTGCCGATCACTTGCGATATCAACGACACACCACCCAAGCCGCCTAGCGCCTGCTGACCGAAAATGCCTGCGGCGATACCGCCCCACGCGCCACATAATCCATGCAGAGGCCAGACACCGAGCACGTCATCGATTTTCCAGCGGTTTTGGGTGAGGGTAAACATCCATACAAAGATTGCGCCAGCAATTGAACCCGTGACCAGCGCGCCCAGCGGATGCATCAAATCCGACCCAGCGCAAATCGCAACCAACCCAGCCAGCGGCCCGTTGTAAGCGAAACCGGGGTCATTCTTGCCCAACAGCACCGCCACCAAGGTGCCACCCACCATCGCCATCAGCGAATTCATCGCGACCAAGCCGTTTGCTTTGTCGAGGGTTTGTGCGCTCATCACATTGAAGCCAAACCAGCCGACCGCAAGCACCCAAGCCCCCAGCGCCAGAAATGGGATGCTTGATGGCGGATGTGCAGACACATTACCGTCCTTGGTGTAACGGCCATAACGCGGGCCCAGCAGCAATATCGCCGGCAGCGCAGCCCAACCGCCGACGGCATGCACGACAATTGAACCCGCAAAGTCATGAAACGCCGCACCAAAGCTCGCTTCGAGCCAGGTTTGAATACCAAAACGCTGGTTCCACGCGATACCCTCAAACAGTGGGTAAACCAAGCCGACCAACAAGGCGGTGGCAGCAAGTTGCGGATGGAAACGCGCGCGCTCGGCGATACCGCCAGAGATAATGGCGGGGATGGCCGCAGCGAAAGTCAGCAGGAAGAAAAACTTCACCAACTCGAAGCCGCTTTTCTGGGCAAGCACCTCGGCGCTATCAAAAAAATGCACACCGTAAGCGATCCCGTAGCCGATAAAAAAGTAAGCGATGGTCGACACCGCAAAATCGACCAAAATCTTGACCAAGGCGTTGACCTGATTCTTCTTGCGCACCGTGCCCAGCTCCAGAAACGCAAAGCCGGCGTGCATCGCCAAGATCATGATGGCGCCCAGCAAGATGAACAGCGTGTCCGCGCCGCTACGGAATGCATCCATGACTCTCCCCTTTTAAGTGCAGAATTCAAAAAAGCTCTGCGTAACAGCAATATCCGTTCCTTTTTGGGGCGAAAAACGAGCCACTGCAACTCGCTGATTACAATGATATTTTTTGAGCAGCTTAGGTATAGCGCGAGCGTATGCACGATAAGTGTGCAAATTTTGTTCGGGATTGGTGAGCATGCATCTCCCCTGGCTTGATGACGACACGCCATTTCCTGATCCGGAAACCGCCCTGACCGAACAGGAAGGCGCGGCGGGGCTGCTGGCGGCGGGCGGTGATTTATCGCCACGGCGTTTGCTCGACGCCTACCGACAGGGGATCTTTCCCTGGTACTCAGAGTCGCAGCCCGTTCTGTGGTGGAGCACTGATCCACGAATGGTGCTGCGCACGGACGAATTTCACGTATCAAGCAGCCTGCTTAAGCGCCTGAAGGCGGTTGACCGCAGCATGCATGGTGATGGTCCTTGGCGCGTACGCTTTGACAGCGCGTTTTCGCAAGTGATCAGCCATTGCGCCCAGCCGCGCACGGATGCCAACGGCACTTGGATCACGCCGGCGATCATGGCGGCTTACACCGAGTTGCACCATCTAGGTTATGCGCACTCGGTTGAGCTGTGGCGCGATGAGCAGCTAGTCGGTGGTGCGTATGGCGTCTGCATCGGCAAAATGTTTTACGGCGAGTCGATGTTTGCGCTGCTACCCGATGCATCAAAAATTGCGTTGGCCTACCTGGTTCATTTTTTACGCGCCGAAGGTGTCACATTGATCGACTGCCAGCAAGAGACCTCACACCTGGCAACGCTTGGTGCCAAACCTATCCCGCGAAGCGTTTTTCTGACCGAGATGCGTAACGCGATCGCGCTGGCCCCAATACCGGTTTGGCAGCCGCGTTCGCTGCGCGATGGATTCTTGGTGTAAATTCCAGTACATGACCCATTTAAAGGACCTGCCGTTCTCGACGCTCCAGTTCTACGCGACTGCACCTTATCCGTGTAGCTATCTGGAAAACCGGCAGGCACGCTCGCAAGTCGCGACGCCATCGCATTTGATCAATGCGGATGTTTATGCCGAGCTGGTGAAGAACGGTTTTCGTCGCAGCGGCATCTTCACGTACCGACCGTATTGCGATGGCTGCCAAGCGTGTACGCCCGTGCGTGTTGATGTCGCGCGTTTCAAGCCGAGCCGGAGTCAGCGACGCGCATGGTCTACACACGCCACATTACGGACATCGGTATCTCGCTTGGCGTATGTGCATGAGCATTACGAGCTTTACTTGCGTTACCAATCGGTGCGTCACGCCGGTGGTGGCATGGATCAGGACAGTCGCGATCAGTATGCGCAGTTCCTGTTGCAGAGTAAGGTAAACACGCGACTGGTGGAGTTTCGTGATCAGGATGATGTGCTTCGTATCGTCAGCATCATTGATGTGCTCGACGATGGATTATCGTCGGTGTATACCTTCTTCGATCCCGACCAACAAGCCAGTTACGGCACCTACAACGTCCTTTGGCAAATCGATCAGGCACGCCAGCTGAACATGCCCTATGTTTATCTTGGCTACTGGATCGCTGACAGCGACAAAATGCGCTACAAGGTTAACTTCAGGCCGATCGAAGCGCTCAGACGCGGCAATTGGGAGCCAATCGACGACTGAGTTATGTGCGCGAGTACAATCCGGACGTCCACTCTGTCCGACTTCTAACGTGTCTGTCTCTTCACTCTACGCGCTCACTCGACCGCTGCTGTTCTCACTAGACCCTGAATCGGCGCACGACGTCACCTTAGCCACGCTACGCACGTGCGCAAAATTAGGCCTCACGCATTGGTTGCACAAGCCCGTCGCTAATCCAAAGACAGTGATGGGTTTGCGCTTTCCGAATCCGGTTGGCCTGGCTGCAGGTTTGGATAAAGATGGCGCGTGTATCGATGGTCTCGCAGCACTGGGATTTGGCTTCATCGAGGTCGGCACAGTTACCCCACGCGCGCAGCCGGGCAATCCCAAGCCGCGCATGTTTCGACTTCCCGACGCCGAGGCGCTCATCAATCGCATGGGCTTCAATAACGGCGGCGTAGAAGCATTCGTGCGTAATGTTCAGGCCTCGCGTTTTTATCAGGACAAGCAAGGAGTACTTGGTTTAAATATTGGTAAAAATGCGGATACGCCAATTGAACGTGCGACCGATGATTACTTGCTCTGTCTGGAGAAGGTTTACCCCTTTGCCGACTATGTCACCGTCAACATCTCTTCGCCGAACACCAAGAATCTGCGTCAGTTGCAGCAGGCGTCCGAGCTTGGCGCGCTGCTATCGGCACTTAAAAATGCTCAACGCAATTTGGCGGACCAATATGGTCGATATGTACCCATCGCGCTGAAAATTGCCCCTGACCTCGACACCGAGCAAGTCAAATCAATTGCCGATGCACTCCTGCAGCATCAAATGGATGGGGTGATTGCGACCAACACCACGATTACGCGCGACGCAGTTCAGGGCTTGGCACATGCAGATGAGGCCGGCGGGCTGTCGGGCGCACCGGTGCTACCGCTATCCAATCACGTCATCAGTGCATTGCGTGAAGAACTGAATGACGCGATCCCGATTATTGGCGTCGGCGGTGTTCTGAGCGGTGAAGATGCGCGCGCCAAAATAGACGCCGGCGCATCTTTGGTGCAGCTTTATACCGGGCTTATTTACCGAGGGCCAGCGCTGGTACATGAATGTGCACAAGCCCTAATGCAGTGACAGGCCACCTAGCTCAGCCACAGATAAAAGCGGCAGCGCCGCAGATCGTACAAGGCACCATCTCACTATTGATGACATAACATCGCATAACAACGCACCGGAGACAACGATGGACACAGTAAAACTAGGCAGTAGCGATCTCAAGGTATCCAAAATCTGTCTCGGCACTATGACGTTCGGTGAGCAAAACACCGAAGCCGAGGCGCATCAACAACTCGACTATTCGCTAGAACGTGGCATTAACTTTATTGATACCGCCGAGATGTACCCGGTCATGCCGCGCGCTGAAACGCAAGGCACTACCGAGCGCCACATTGGCAGCTGGCTGAAAAAATCGGGCCATCGCAACAAAGTAATTCTCGCGACAAAAATTGCAGGGCCTTCGACCATGGCAAGTTGGATACGTAATGGCCAGAATAATTTCGATCGAAAAAACATTCGCGCGGCGGTAGACGATAGCCTGCGTCGCTTGCAGACCGACCACATCGATCTTTATCAACTGCACTGGCCTAGCCGCAATGCGCCAATTTTTGGTCAACTGTTTTTTGATCCGCAGCGCGAGCGCCCGCATATTCCTATCGAAGAAACCCTCACCGCGCTAAAAGAAATGATTGATGAGGGAAAAATTCGATACATCGGCGTATCGAATGAGAGTGCATGGGGGGTGGCGAAATTCTGCAGCGTGGCGGAGCATGACAGTCTGCCACGCATCGTCTCGATCCAAAATGCGTATCACCTCGCCAACCGACAGTTTGAAGGTGGTACGGATGAAGCCTGTTTCCGCGAAAATGTCGGCTTACTCGCGTACAGCCCGCTCGCGTTTGGTCAGCTCACCGGCAAGTACATCAATGATCCGAAAGCGCACGGCAGGCTGACTATTTTCCCGCCTAACTGGAGCCCGCGCTATACGCGTCCACGCGTGATCGAAGCCACCAAACGTTACATGAAAATCGCGGCTGATCATGGCATAAGCGTGACACAACTCGCATTAGCTTGGTGCTACAGCCGATCTTTTGTCGCCTCGACCATCATCGGTGCGACCAACCTCGAGCAACTCAAAGAAAATATCGACGTGTATTCGGTCAAGCTATCCGACGAGGTGGTTCGCGCAGTTAACGAAGTGCATCTGGAGTTCACGAATCCTGGGATGTAAATCCGTTTTACCGCTAGGCTCGATGAGCTTTTTCGGTGAGCGTTTTCGGCGCACTTGTTGGATTAGCTTGCTAGACCCCGGCCTGCGCCGGGGTGACGATAGCCACAGGCTGCTCAACTTTTCATCAAGGGGTAAAGTACCGCGCCCCATGTCACGAGCGCCAGCGCAAAAGAAAGCATGACGGCGGCGCTACCGAGGTCTTTGGCATTTTTCGATAGCGAATGCTGGTCGAGTGACACCCGATCGACCACCGCCTCGATCGCTGAATTCAATAACTCGACGATCAAAACCAACACCAATGATGCAATCAGTGCCAGCCTTTCAAGCAGGCTGACCGGAACAAGCAAGGCGACGATGATACCGAGTACTGCGATCATCAACTCCTGGCGAAAGGCATGCTCGTATCGCCAGGCTGCTCGAAATCCATCGATCGAATAAAAAAAAGCAGAGAAGACCCGCTTGATGCCGCTTTTGCTTTTGAATTGACTGATCGGTTGTTCGTTGTCAGACATGATTCAACTACGTTGCCGTTCGCGATAAATCTCGCGGAAAGTTTTGCCAGAGGGCGCCGGCATGTCACGCTGATCAGTCCAGCCTGCAGCACCCGGCAGCGCATGAATCAATCTCTGCTGGCCACCCATCAGCTTGAGCACGCGCGCCGCCCACTTGGTGGCAAAGCGATACAGCTTGGGGCGTTGCGCAAAGAAAGCCCAGATGCCAAACGCCATGTACTCAAACGTGGGCCGCAAACCTTGCTTGAATTGTTTCTCGCGCAGCTTGCGCAACAAATCGGGCAAAGGAATTTTCACCGGGCACACCACATGACACTCCCCGCACAATGTGGATGCCTGCGGCAAGTCGACAGCGTTTTCCATACCGACGTAAGAAGGCGTCAGCACACTACCCATGGGCCCCGGGTAAACCCAGCCATAGCTATGCCCACCGATTTTTTGATACACCGGACAATGGTTCATGCAAGCCCCGCATCGGATGCAACGCAGCATGTCCTCAAACTCTGAGCCGATCAAGCGGGTACGACCCGCATCGACCAACACAAAGTACATATGCTCGGGACCATCCTGATCGTCTTTGCCACGTGGCCCGGTCAGTAAGGAAAAATAATTCGAAATCGATTGACCGGTTGCAGAGCGCGGCAACAAGCGCATCACCGTAGCTAAATCGTCCAAGCTGGGTAAGACCTTTTCAATGCCGGTGACGACCACATGCACTTTTTCCGGCTTGATCGTGCACATGCCTTCGTTACCTTCATTCGTCACGACCGCGACCGAGCCGGATTCAGCGATCACGAAATTGCCCCCGGTGACGCCCATATCCGCCGACAAAAAATGGGGTCGCAATACCTCGCGCGCTTCGCGCGTCATTTGCGGGATGTCGGTCAGTCGAGGCTTTTGATGAACCTTGGCGAACAGGTCGGCGATCTCGTCTTTGTCTTTATGGACTACGGGCGCGATGATGTGGGATGGCGCCTCGTTGTCATTAATCTGCAAAATATACTCACCGAGATCGGTCTCGATGGGTATAACGCCGACGGCCTCCAGAGCGCGATTCAGTTGCATCTCTTCCGACACCATCGACTTTGATTTGATCACCTTCTTGACGTCATGCTTCTGCGCGATCTCGACCACTAGCCGGGCGGCATCCTGTGCCGTTTCAGCGTACAACACCGTAGCACCACGGCGAGTCGCCTCACGCTCGAACGTTTCAAGCCAGACGTCCAGATGTTCGATCGCGCGCATACGACGCTCAACCGCTTGGTCGCGCGTTGCTTCGAAATCGTCTAACTCGGTGATGGCGCTTGCGCGCGCGGTGACGAATTTGGTTGAGAGCTTTTTCAAATTTTGCTGCAAGCGCAGATCAGCCAGCTTTTGACCGGCGCGCGCCTTGAAGTGCATGGACTGAACTTGCATTAGCTGTCTCCTGCCAGTACCTGTACCACGTGCAGTACACGCGTTTTGTGATCACCAGTACGCCGCAAGCGGCCCTCAATGTTTAGCATGCAACCCAGATCACCCAATACAACCGCATCAGCGCCGCTGGCATGGATGTGCTCACACTTCTCGTCGACGATTGCGGTAGATATATCGCCATATTTCACCGCAAACGCGCCACCGAAGCCACAGCACTGACGCGCGCTCGGCATTTCGGTCAGCGCCACACCATCGCGTTTGGCAAGCAGCGCACGCGGTTGGCTCTCAACACCCAATTCACGCAGCCCGCTGCATGAATCGTGGTAGGTCACGCGCCCCCGAAATGCATCAGGCGTGACTGCAGGCAGGGTGTCAAGCCTCACCACATTCGTCAGAAAATCGGTCAACTCATAAACACGTTGTTGAATACGCTGGTAACGCTGTAGCAAATCGGGGCTATCAGCCAAGATATCGTCGTAATGCGTGCGAATCGTGCCGGCGCACGAGCCGGAAGGAATCACGATGTAATCAAACCGCTCGAACTCATCCAGAAATTTCGCTGCCAAAGCCAGCGCGGCAGGCTTGTTGCCAGCGCTGTAAGCCGGTTGGCCGCAACAAGTTTGCGTCTCGGGTACCACCACCTCGCAACCCGCTGCCTCAAGCAACTTGATCGCAGAAAAACCAATCTCTGGACGCATGACATCGACCAGACAGGTCACCATCAATCCGATACGCATGTTCTCCTCAAACGCCTGTCTTTTAAACAGCGCGAATTATCTGACGCCTCGTGCTTCATTTGACCCAGAACGGTGATGAAATAAATTTGCCGCGGTCCAAGCATGGACCCAACGCAACCCGAACTTGAAACGTCGTTTCACATTGTGATATAAAGCAGCTCCGCATCATAGCAAGCCCGTATGAAATCCGATCCCGCCGCCGGCAACGATAAAACCTCGATTCAAGTGATCGAGCGCATGATGATGTTGCTCGATGTGTTGGCCGACCATCCCGATCCGGTCAGCCTGAAAGACCTATCCAGCGCCACCGGTTTGCACCCATCGACTGCGCATCGCATCCTGAATGACATGGTGGCAAAGCGCTTTGTTGATCGCACCGACCCGGGCAGCTATCGGCTGGGGATGCGTTTGCTTGAGCTGGGCAACATCGTCAAAAGCCGCCTCAATGTGCGCGAAGCAGCGCTCCCGTGGATGCAGGCACTGCACCGAAAAACCCAGCAGACTGTGAACCTATCGGTACGGCAAGGCGATGAAATTGTCTACATCGACCGAGCATTCTCCGAGCGCTCAGGTATGCAGGTGGTACGCGCCATTGGCGGTCGAGCGCCGCTGCACCTGACCTCCACCGGTAAATTGTTTTTGTCGGTGGATGACGCGAAGGCGGTACGCGCATACGCTACCCGAACCGGCCTGGCCGGGCACAACAAAAACTCCATCACCGATCTGGCCAAGCTGGAGCGTGAGCTTTCGTTGGTGCGTGCAAGAGGCTATGCACGCGACAATGAAGAGCTTGAACTCGGCGTGCGCTGCATGGCAGCGGGTATCAGAGACGATAGCGGTCGGCTGGTGGCAGGCTTATCGATCTCGGCGCCGGTGGACCGACTGCGAGATGAGTGGCTCGACGATCTGGTCTCAACAGCAACCAGTATTTCGGACGTACTGGGTTACCGGGCCACGGAAATCGCCGGAGTTTGATTAGCTTCGGTTGGAGCGGCGCTCGGATACCAACGACGCCCCGCGCGATTCCAGCCACTTGCGAATGCGACTGGCGTCCGACAAACGCGCCTGCTTGCTCTTGGAGTCAAGGAAGATCATGACGAATGGTCGGCCCGAGACATGCACTTGCATCACCAGGCAGCGACCTGCCTCGGAGATGTAGCCTGTTTTCTGCAGACCGATTTCCCAGTCCGAGCTCTCGATCAAGCCGTTGGAGTTGCGGTACTCGAGCATGCGGCCGCCCGGATCAACCGCATATCGGCTATCCGTGGAGTACTGACGAATGAGCGGGTGCTGATACGCAGCCATCACGAGTTTGGCCAGATCGCGCGCGCTGGATACGTTCGAGCTATTCAAACCGGTCGAGTCGCTGAACTGCGAGCTATCCATACCGAGCTCGCGGGCACGGGAATTCATGGCTGCAACGAAAGCGCGAATACCGCCCGGATAGTTGCGACCCAGCGCCGCAGCCGCACGATTCTCGGAACTCATCAATGCAATGTGCAGCATATTGGCGCGCGAAAGCTGAGCGCCAACTTTCAACCGCGAGTGAGTGAATTTCTCGCGGTCGACGTCTTCCTCGCTCACGGTCAGCAACTCATCCAGATCCTGGCCGGCTTCCACCACCACCAGACTAGTCATCAGCTTGGTGATTGAGGCGATTGGCAAGGAAACGGTGGCGTTCTTTTCAAACAAGACTTCGTTGGTGGTTTGATCCATCACCAGCGCCACGTTCGAGCTGAGCGCCAGCGGATCGGGGGTGAGGTTCAGGCCTGCCAGATCGCCCGACGTCAGCACCGGGGGCACACCGGCCAAGGCAGATGCAAATGCCACCTTTTGGTAGCCACCGCGGCGTTTACCGGTCGGCTTTTGAGGGCCACCGCCCTCAAGTGCCAGCTGACGCTTGCGGTGCTCGCGCGCCTCGCGGGTTTCGCGCAAATCACGCTTGGGCCTGACGCCGCGCGCTTTGACAGTCTTCTTTTTTGACTCAGCGGCGGGGGCGCGGTTGGGGTTGGAGGCTGCATGGGCTACAGGTAGCGCAACCGCTGTCACCAGCGTCAATAGCAGCACTTTCAGCGAAAAACCGCGCATTTCTGACCCCATATTGGTGCGAAAAGAGGATTGCAGTTTAGCAAATTCATAAAAATAGGCAAGCAAATGAATTGCTTAGAAGCACAAATTAAACGGCTTTATTACGGTCTGTTACAGCTTATGCGTCGCGGCCAGGTATGCCTTAAGTTAAAAAATTGGCAAATTCATCGACCGAGGCCCGCTCGGTGACCAGCGTATTTTCAACTCGAGACGGGTCAGCGTAGCCCAGCGCCATACCGCACACCACCTGCTGCTCGGCCGGAATCGAGAGGGTTTCGCTGATTAATCGATGAAACTGCGTAAACGCTGCCTGCGGACAGGTATCGAGCCCGCGCGCACGCGCCGCGATCATTAATGTTTGCAGGAACATGCCGTAGTCCAGCCAGGAACCCTGATCCATGACGCGGTCAATCGTAAAAATCAATCCGACCGGCGCGTCAAAAAACGCAAAGTTGCGCGCGTGCTGCGCCTGCATACCGGTTTTGTTGTCGCGCGTGAGCCCAAGCAGCGCATATAAATCCCAACCCACCTTACGGCGCCGCTCGATATACGGTGATACCCACTGCCTTGGGTAATACGCATACTCTTCAGTGTGCGAAGCACTCTCAGCCGGATCGAGATACGCATCAACGATTTTTTGCACCAAGCGATCGCGCGTCGCGCCCGTCAGAACATACACGCGCCAAGGTTGCGTGTTCGAACCCGAAGGCGCACGCGCCGCCACGTCCAATATGGCCTCGATATCCTCACGCGCGACTGGCGAGGGCAAAAATGCCCGGATTGAGTGGCGTGAGCAGATCACGTCGTCGACCGTTTTTTGTGTAGGCGTGTTGATCATTGCATTCAGCTTTCTGAAAATACATTCAAAAAATTCAGCTCATCATAGGCTGCAAATTAAATACTACTAATTTATTGCTGCTAATTGATTGCTGATAATTTAGTACTGCTAATTTAATCCCGCATATCAAATTGAGCCAATGACATTTCAACGCTGACATCGTTCTGAAAAAATAGACTAAAAATTCTTCTACTCAGCAACGATAGCAGCCTGTTTTATTTCATATTCGCTTGCAATTGCGAGCGTCTGCAAATGAATCGCGACGGTATCCTCGATGCGGTGACCATAACCACCGGCCATCGCAATCGCCACCGGCAGATCGCGCGACTTTGCTGCATCAAGTACAACACGGTCGCGTTGTGCGAGGCCCGCCATACTCAAACTGAGCCGACCTAGACGATCACCTTCAAACGGATCAGCACCCGCCAGATAAATAATGAGTTGCGGGTCAAAACGATTGAATAACTCATCGAGTGCCCCATCGAGTTGCATCAGGTAGTGATGATCATCAGTCCCATCTGCCAGCGCTATATCCAAATCGCTGCTGGCCTTGGCAAACGGGTAGTTGTTTTGTGCGTGCAGCGATAGTGTGAATATCGAGTCGTCGCGCGCAAGAATCGATGCCGTGCCATCACCCTGATGAACATCCAGATCAATGATCGCAACCTTGGTCACGCGCCGCTCAGCCTGCATCAAGCGCGCTGCGATCGCGGCATCATTGAACACACAAAATCCCTGACCGTGATCCGCGTGCGCGTGATGCGTGCCACCTGCCAGGTTAACTGCAACGCCATGCTGCAACGCTGAACGACAAGCCGCAATGGTGGCGCCGGAGGAACGGCGCGAGCGTTCTACCATCGCGTCTGACCAAGGAAAACCGATCGCACGCTGCTCGTCGAGCGATAACGCACCACTGCTCACGCGATGAATGTAATGCGGGTGATGCGCCAGCGCGATCACCCCATCTGTTGTGGTGGGGGCTTCGTGACAGCGCAGTGCTGGAATCTGCTCAACCGCCTGGTCACGCAGCATCCGGTACTTGGCCATCGGGAAGCGATGGCCCGGTGGCAGCGGCAAAACAAAGCAATCGCTGTAGAACGCATCCACGGCATCAATCGCTATTCAACGCTGTACTGCTGATTCAGCGCATCCAAACCCTCAAGCATGCGAGCGTAAGCAAGCGCGACTTGTGAAGGCTCGCCTTTGACACCAAGTTCGATATGACGCCGTCTGCCGTTCTCGGCAACGCTCGGCAAGCTGAAAACCTTGACACCCTCGAATTCGGTTTCAAGCGCTTCCATCAGGGGGGTCAGCGCTGACTCAATACCGTCCACCACAATCACTGCTTTTTCAAGATGCTTCACTGCATGAAACAAATGCGAATGGTGCGTATCCAATGCCCAAACCATCATGGGCTCAGCCATCACGGGAAATCCCGGTACAAAATAATGTCTCCCGCCATGGATGCCTGCCAGCGAGAAGCCGGGAATTTTATTGAACGCGTTCGGGACAATTTCAGCCCCGGCAGGAAACTCACCCATCTTGAGCCTGTGCTGGTTCTCAGCCGAATTCAAATCCGCTTTGATCGGATCTTTATCGGCCATCTCGATGATGCGCTGCTGAATCAGCGCTTTCGCCTCAGGGTGGAGTATGAGCGGTAAGCCAACGGCATCTGCAGCGCACTGCCGGGTGTGATCATCGGGTGTCGCACCGATACCGCCGCAGCAAAACACAATATCTTCACTCGTCAGCGTGCGCTGCAAGGTTGCGGTAATTCGCTGCGGATCATCACCAATATATTCAGCCCAAGCAAGCGACAAGCCGCGCTCACCGAGCAGCTCGATAATTTTTGCCAAGTGCTTATCGCTGCGACGACCGGAAAGAATTTCGTCGCCGATGATGATGATGCCAAATGCCATGGTTACGATTCGTTGGGTACTGCTACTCGCCAGTTAATCCGAAAGCGCCATCAATCCATCAAAGAGCTTTTGTTCAGACGCGTCAATCATCGATCAGAATGACATGCACGCGGTAGGGTCCATGTGCACCCAGTACGATGGTTTGTTCGATATCGCCAGTGCGCGATGGGCCGGAAATGAAATTCGTCGCACGCGGTAATTCGCCACGCTCTTGCTTGGCTAATGCGAATGCCTCTTCCATTGAGCCCACAATGCGAGATACCGGCAGCAGCGCAATATGCGTCTCAGGCAACAGCGCTGCAGAAGAGTAAGTCTCAGGGCCGGACAGCAGCATCAGGGTGCCAGTCTCTGCGATGGCACAGAAGCACCCAGTAATACCGACCAAGTCTTCGTTGACGGGTTTACGAAACGCTACGTCGATGCCACTCGCTTGCCACGGCAAATCGGTGAGCGTGCGCCAGGCAATTGCCTGTCGCGCAATCCCAATACTGTCCAAATAGCGGGCAACCGCGCCCGGCACATCACCAGCTTGCGCCACTCTGTCTAGGGTTTGCGAGGTGCGTTCAGCCTGCTGGCAAAAACGTCCGACCAAGTCAGTGCCAAGGTCCGGCCTCGGCCCAGGATTGCTCGCGGCAAGATACTGTTTGGCCTGCTGATACTCTGTGTCGGCGACCTGCTCAGGCCGTCCTTGCGCTTGACGAATGCGGCTGAGAATTGCAGCGCGCGCAGCCGATGTATCCATGGTCTCCTCTCGATCAGGCCGCAGATTTTATCTTGCCCGATGGCATAACGGACGCTCGGGGGTGCTGAGCGGCATGATTAGAATTCAGCGCTGTTTGGCAAATTATTCACCCGGCAGTTGCCAAAAAAATCGGCGGGCGGGTCACTCTGAATATCTCCCGACATATTTGCATATTCGGAAAATGTATGTGCCCACTTGGTGGGCGGAGCGTATTTGCCTTAAAATACAAAGCTTTGCGATTTGCGCTCGTTAAACCGATAGGACGCGCCTCATGACCCACGTTGTAACCGAATCCTGCATCCGCTGCCGCTACACCGACTGCGTCGACGTCTGCCCGGTGGACTGCTTCCGCGAAGGCCCTAACTTCCTGACCATCGAGCCCGATGAATGCATCGATTGCGCGGTGTGCGTCGCCGAGTGCCCGGTCAACGCGATCTACGCCGAAGAAGACGTGCCGGCAGACCAGCAGCAATTCATCAAACTAAACGTTGAACTGGCGCGCAAATGGCCTTCCATCACCAAATCAAAAAGTGCATTGGCTGACGCAGACGATTGGAAAGACGTCAAAGAAAAACTCCAGTACCTCGAGCGCTAATCGTTCTACCTTCGCCGCATCGGCGTCATTTGATGCTGATGCAAAGCACCCGGGCCTGTTCGGGCCCGCACGTGATTCCTGACCCCAATGAATACTTCTGCTTCTACTCCCATTGAAACTGATGCCGTGATTGTCGGCGCCGGTCCGGTTGGCCTATTCCAAGTGTTCGAGCTTGGGCTATTGGAAATCAAAGCACACATTATCGACTCGCTGAATGCGGTTGGCGGGCAGTGTGTCGAGCTTTATCCTGACAAGCCGATTTACGATATCCCTGCGGTGCCGATGTGCACCGGACAAGAGCTCACTGATAGCTTGCTCAAGCAAATCGCACCGTTTGGCGCAAGCTTTCACCTCGGCCAGGAAGTCACGCTGGTTGAAAAACGTGAAGACGGTCGGTTTAATCTTGAAACCTCGACCGGCACCCGGTTCATTACCAAAACCATTTTTATCGCGGCTGGTGTTGGCTCGTTTCAGCCGCGCACCATCAAGGTCGATGGCATAGAAAAATTCGAGAACAAGCAATTGTTTTATCGGGTCAAAGACCCATCCCGTTTTGAGGGCCGCAATATCGTTATTTGCGGCGGTGGTGATTCTGCACTCGACTGGGCGCTGGATCTACATGGCAAAGCTGAATCGGTCATTCTGATTCACCGTCGCGAACAGTTCCGTGCCGCACCTGCATCGGTCGCGAAAATGCGCGATCTGTGCGAGCAACTCGAAATGCAACTGCTGATAGGCCAAGTCACCGGCTTTGAAGAAGCGAATGACACCCTCACCGAAATCAAGGTCACGGGTGCGGATGGCGTGACCCGCCGTTTACCGCTGGACGATTTGCTGGTGTTCTATGGTCTGTCACCCAAGCTTGGCCCGATCGCCGAATGGGGTCTCGATATCGAGCGCAAACAATTGGTGGTCGACACCGAGAAATTCGAAACCAATGTGCCGGGTATCTTTGCTGTGGGTGATATCAACACCTACCCGGGCAAGAAGAAACTCATTCTGTCCGGGTTTCATGAAGCGGCACTGGCTGCTTTCGGTGCCGCACCGTATATTTTCCCGGACAAGAAAATCCATATGCAGTACACCACCACATCGCCCAAGCTACATAAGGTATTGGGCGTGGAGTCGCCCGTATTTGACTAGCTCTTTATCGCAATATGCACAGAGCAGCCATCCACCACATTGACAACTCAACTTCGGGCGGCTTGTCTTGTGTTTGTTAAATTTAACCGCTCGGTTGGAGTATTTCGATCGAACACAGAGCGACAATTTTTAGGCCTTTTCGCTCACCCAACTTGCTGTTCTGACGCCAAGCTGGGGGAAATTAGTCAGTGACAGTTTTCATTCGACTCAATAGTTGAGGTGCTAGGATCTAGCTTGCCAAAGAACCACCAACCTCCAAAAGAAGATGCGGCCAAAATCACAGCAGCCCCGAGCAGAGCCCAAATCCGATTTCTTTTCATGACATTCTGCCGCGCGGGCTACCGAGCCGCCGCCGAAAGTACATTTGCAATCCAAATGCAGCAACGAAAACAAGGATCAAGATTACCGCCGTAGACACAATAAAGTTTTGAACATTCCGGCCAAGAGGAAACAAAAAATTCCACTTATGCAGAAAGCTAAAACTAAAGCGTTCAGGTTTCGCGGAATCCTTAGTGACGTCAGCTAAAACACCGGTAGCTGTGTCAACAAAAATAGTTGCATTCACCGGTGCCTTGTAGTCAATCTGCCAGACAGGTAAACGCTTATTGCGGAAGTCATAACTTGGCCCGAACCTAGTCACTAGAGCAATTTTTTGAATTGCTTCACGAGGCGCGCCAGTGAACCGCTCGCCTAATTGCATAGCAAGCTCTTTGTCGCCCGGGGTCCAGACGCTCCCATCAACCGCATTCAAGTATAGCGCTGGCCCGGTTCGTTCCACGCCATCAAATCGGGCGTTGCGAATCGCATTACTAGACTCCGGTGCGGCATTCCGTGCTGCCGCCAATGATAGGCGATATAACGATTCCCCCTTATCAGTCTGCACAAGAGATAGCCCATTAACATTGAGGCCCCGTGAGATGTCCCGCCACTGATTATGTATCGGGAAGGTACTAGTAGAGAAATCTACAGCTGGCGAAAGCTTCAAATACCTTACTGGCTGTTCCCACCCGTACTCAATCAGATGAAACAGGCCACTCGAAGAAAATGCAAAAACAGGCAGTGCCAATGCGTAACCCATCACCCGGTGCCAACCACGTAGACCAGGCGCCCGGGTGACGCGACGAATCATCACCAGCATCAGAACTCCTGAGATGGACATTAAGACGATCGAGGCGATCAAGAAACCTATAAGCAATACGCGCACCCATTCCGCCTTTTGTGGCATCCAGCTCCAGGTGTGTACCCACTGAAACGCCTGTTGAAGAGAGCTTTTCCACGTGTCGGTCACACTAGCTAAGGCGTTAGTCTCAGTGTAAACGTAAGCTACGAGCCCATCTTCTCGATCAAACTCGATTCGATACACAGGAAGTAGCCGATTAACCGCAGGGTACTCAGGAGAAAACGTAGTGAGCATCTGCACTTTCCGTACTGGCTCGCCCGCAAGATTCATAAAATGACGAGCGAGATAAACAGCGTGCGACTGGTCATATCCAACTAGCTCTTCTCCCGTCTGAAGGTGAAAGTACCGACGTGGCGCATCTTGAATTTCAGTCACCTGCAGGAGATTTTCTTTCTCTCCCACAATGACTTTGACGGCTGAGGCATGTTCAATACCGGCTCGAGTTAATGTTTGGTTGACAGGATGAATCGCCTGCAGATCCATCTGGCGCTGCGGCGGAAGAAATGTCTCCTGCTGACGCCCAAATGTGGTCATCAGCGGATGCAGAAGACCTGAGAGCCCCCAGAGCAGCAAGGCCACACCGCCAAAAATCGCGAGCCACTGATGGAGCTTTACTGCGTATAGGCGTAATGTTCTCGTTTTTTGAGTTTCGGCTACCACTGATGGCGTCGGCAAAGTCTCCAGATTGATGCTCATGCTTATTTACCCCCGAAGTTATATCGTATGCCGGCCGAGATGGTACGAGGGGCGCCGGGTGAATAATAGTTTGCAAAAAAACTATAGTTAGAAAACTCGGAATGTCTTTGATCCCCAATATTCCTGAATGCCAACCAGTACTCTAAGTCCCCAACCACCTTGGTGACTCGTGCGTGCCAGAGCATATGCCCACCATATTCCCTAGTGTTCTCTTCATCCATCCAATACGCACCAATGTATTGCGACTCTAGGACAATTTGAGTGTCTGCCGCTGGTCGATAGCTTGCGAAAAGATTTGCAACTTGTTTTGGGGCGTAGCGAACATCTTTGCCCAAAAAACTGGTATTGACGGCCGTGTTGTTCCGTGGTGCCGACGTATATTTCTGATCAGTGAATGCAGCCGAAAGCCCAATCGAAATCTGCTTGGAGATATCGCTCCGCAAACCTAACTCAACACCTTTGTGATTAGAATCGGCGTTATAGGTTTGGCTCATGGAGGATGAGTACACCGCATTCTTCATCTCTAACTGATAGACAGATAGATCGACAAATAAAGGCAGATCCTCTAGTTTTTTCCGAAGCCCCACCTCCTTTAGCAAGGTCGTCGTTTTTTCGGTGAGGCCCTGGGTTGAACCACCATATTTAGTTGAAATTTCCGGCGGCGCAAAACCGGTACTCAAATTAGCATAGTAGTTCGTTTCTTTGTCTGGTGAATAGACCATGCCAACTTTGGGGCTAAAGCCGGTATAAGTGGATGAACTAGATGGGACACCATAACTACCAATTCGAGTGTAATCATATTTGACCACGTCATAGCGGGTGCCAAAAACAGCCAGCAAGTCGGATTTAAGGGCAATATCGGCTTGGCCATACACCCCATAGTTATAGAAATCTGTTGAGTAGTTACGAAGCGTATCTATGTTTGAGCTTTTGCTAGTGTATGGCCCACCCGCAATATAGGAATATGTGTATCTATCCTCCCTACCCGTCATAGAACCCTTGTCGAAGGCTGCGCCAACAATTACCCGCGAGCCCTCTTTGCCGAGTTGATGCCGATGCCGAACATCGAAGCCAAAGGTCTCGAAAGCTACATCCAGAGTTCGGCCGCATTTGACACCCGCGCTGTTTGACGAAGTCAAACCATTTGTGCCCACAAGGGATGGCGCACCAGTCGCGTCATTAGTACATACATTTGGAATGAATGCACGGGTATCGGTCACCAAATAAAAGCTCGGCACTTGGTTCGTCGTGTTCGATCGATAAATTCCCGTTACCGAGGTTAGACCACCATCAATCCACTCTGACTCATAGGTTGTGGCGAGACGCGTTGCGAGTACATCTCGGTAAGTAAAGGTATTCGGACTCTCACCAATCTGACCATTGTTCCACTGGGTCTGTGTGATCGAGCCTCCCATCTGTGAATACAGGTCTGTATGGGTGAGCACGGTCTTCAAGGTTTGCCGCGAACCTAAATCGAAATCATGACGGAACGTAAACGCGTTTTTACTGGCATCACTATGCTTTGCCCAACCATTTCTCTGGTCAAAACCGTAGCCAGAAAGTCGGTATGCATGCTGTCCAGATTCGGACGTGCCGGATAGTCCAAAATCTAAGCGCTTGTACCCACGATTGTTCAGTTGACCTCCCAACATTGCTTCAAACCCCGGCGAGGGAGCTTTGGTCAGAAAATTCATAAGTCCCCCGGCTGCGTAGCTTCCGTAAAGCGAGGACGCCGGACCTTTAATGATTTCGATATCACTGATGCCAGTCAAATTGAGTTCATACACTTGATTATGGTTAAACAAGCCGATCGGACGGACAGGTACGCCGTCTTCTAGGTAGAGATATACGCCCTGCGTATTGATCGGCTGTCTAAAGCTCGCCATGTGCTGCTCGGCACCAAGGTTATTCACATACACACCCGGCACTCGGTTCACTACATCTCCAAAGAAAACGGGCTTATCCCGCGCCAATTCTTTTTCGGTGACCTTGTGAATCGTTGCTGGTGTATTCCTAATTTCAGTCCCCTCCCGAGAACCGGTAACAACAACTTCATCCAGCGTATTTGCAGAGACAATCGGCGAAACATTAACTACAGCAAAGCCAATGACCGTCGACCCCACAGTCATTAAAAATTTGTTGGGCTTATTCATTTATCCATTCCAATTCATGTCCGAATAGTCGACGCACCCCAGCGGCAAATGCCAAATAGATGAATGCGGTGACCGCTTATTCCCAAATCGCGCTTGATAGAGCTAATTCGCTCGGAATAAGTTATTGAAAAGAACGCCCCCTGACGAGCGCTCTCAGCGTGAACCTGTTTGTTTACGCAGCCGGGGAGGGGTACAGTGGCGGCGCGCGTGAACGCTGTGAATGACCGCGAAAAACGCCGAAGGGATCGGCTCGCGTGGGGACTGAAACGGAATTGGCCGCAACGGCCAGCAGGTAGTGTCGAACATCAAATTCCGGTACCGCACCGGTAGCAGCACACAGTACGCAGTGGTCCGATGCGCTGTGCTGCTGTGTCGGTGCGTCGTGGTCAAGCTGCACCCACTTCACACCCGAGGTAGCGCAGACCTCGATCCATCGACTTGAAGCATCGGCCGCCGCACCACCCAGCGCTGGCAGCAGGGTTTGCAGCATTAGCGCCAGCAGCAGTAGCCCGGCGAGGTATCGGCGGCGGATGAGGCGGAACGTCATGGCCTAGAAGGTTAGCACGAGTGGCGGCAAGGCAATGAGGCGCCGCTGCGCTAACTCAAGGGTATCGGCTTACTGCCGACTATTGATTCAGGTTTTTTTCGCGGTGCAATCAAGAGATTTCTGCTGTCCAAGTGCCGGATCAGTGAGTGCAGCTGCAGAGGTTAGCATTCACTACATTGCTTAATTATTAATCAATTTTTCGTGGTGCCAAATCAGCTGTGTTACATTTGGGAAAGAGTGGCGAACTTGACGACTGAAAGCCCCACCGAAAAGCTGCTGAATTAATAAAAGCCTCTGGGTGCTTGGGAAATTTGCGGTCATACAAGCTTGCGTTGCCATTGCTGCATTGCAGAAAACCTGCGGCGGCGACACAATGCGAGCGTTTTGATTGAGGGTCACCATGCTCTACCAACTTCACGAAATGCATAAGACATTGCTGAGCCCGCTTGTGCAATGGGCTGAGGCATCTTCCAAGCTATTTACCAACCCGGTTTCACCGTTGGCTCACACGCCGTTTGCGCAACGTATCGCAGCGGGTTATGAGTTGATGTTCAGGCTAGGCAAAGAGTACGAAAAGCCGGCGTTTGGCATCACCGCCACTGAGGTGAACGGGATTCGTGCCGCGATTATTGAAGACGTGGTGCTCGAGAAGCCATTTTGCAAGCTGCTGCACTTCCGCAAAGACCGCCACGCACCTCAGCTGAAAAATTTGCAGCAGCCAAAGGTATTGGTCGTCGCGCCACTGTCTGGCCATCATGCCACTTTACTGCGCGACACCGTGCGTACCTTGTTGACTGAATACGATGTCTACATCACCGACTGGACTGACGCACGTATGGTGCCGCTCGAGCTCGGCCCCTTCCATCTGCACGACTATATTTACTACGTACAGGAATTCATTCGCTTGCTCGGTAAAGATTTGAACGTGATCTCGGTGTGCCAACCCACCGTGCCGGTGCTGGCTGCAATTTCACTGATGTCGAGTGCCAAAGAGCCCGTACTACCGAAAACCATGGTGATGATGGGTGGGCCGATTGATTCGCGCGCATCGCCGACGGCGGTGAATGACCTTGCCATCAACAAGTCGTATCAGTGGTTCGAGAATAACGTCATCTACAGCGTGCCACCGAATTATCCTGGCTACGGGCGGCGTGTTTATCCGGGCTTCTTGCAGCACGCAGGTTTTGTTGCGATGAACCCGCGTCGTCATGCGCAAAGTCACTGGGAGTTTTACTTGCACCTGCGCGAGGGTGACAACGAATCGGCTGAAGAACATCGCAAGTTTTACGACGAGTACAACGCGGTGCTGGATATGCCAGCCGAGTACTACCTTGAAACCATCAAAACCGTGTTTCAGGATCATGCGCTGCCGCTTGGCACCTGGGAAGTTGAAGGTAAGTTAGTCCGGCCGCAAGACATCAAACAGGTCGCGTTGCTCACCATTGAAGGTGAACTGGATGATATTTCCGGTCCGGGTCAAACCCGAGCAGCGCACGAACTGTGCACCGGTATACCCAAGCAGAAAAAGCAGCACTTCACTGCCCCTAAATGCGGTCACTACGGTATTTTTTCCGGGCGCCGCTGGCGTGAAATGATCGCGCCGCGTATCGGTGAATTCATCCGCGCCAACAGCGATTAGTGCGCTGAA
>Ga0169931_10001746_pt1 | contig 35829 bp, 32 predicted proteins | sample Kivu_15m_20L_FD_129675 | JGI IMG/M metagenome (GOLD analysis project Ga0169931, IMG submission 129675) | Freshwater microbial communities from Lake Kivu, Western Province, Rwanda to study Microbial Dark Matter (Phase II) - Kivu_15m_20L... | ecosystem: Environmental > Aquatic > Freshwater > Lake...
CCGTCACTTCCCCGATATGGCGGCGCGTGCCGGCTTCGAAGGCGACCGTGCCCAAGGGCACGTCCAGCACGATGGGTTCGGCGTCGCGGCCGGTCCGGTTCGCGCTCTCCCCGTTGCCGCCGTGCGGCGCCTTGAGGAACTTCTTGTAGCGAAGGTCCAGGAGCGTGTTCATGTTGCGGTTGCCCCGAAGCACGATGTCGCCGCCTTTGCCGCCATCCCCCCCGTCGGGACCGCCGTATGGGACGAATTTCTCCCGGCGGAAATGGACGGAGCCCTGTCCGCCGTTTCCGGCTTCCAGATACAGTTTGGCGTAATCGGCGAATCGCATGATGGGTTGGTGAGGTTACCTGAATGGAATAAGGCGGAAACCGGCCGAACCTGTCGAAATCGGTTCGGATTCCGGAACGAAAAGCGTCATAACCGCCCAGGTTGGCGGTCGCGGAGCCAACCGATTCCGGAATGGGGACGGGAGGCTATTGCGCGTAGGCGTTCGACAGCAGTTTGATGATGCGCGTGAGTCTGATCTTGAGCTTCGTTCGCGGCACGATCAGATCCACAAACCCATGTTCCAGCAGGTATTCGGCGGTTTGGAACCCATCGGGAAGATCGCGACCGATGGTCTGACGGATCACACGGGGGCCTGCGAACCCGATCAGCGCTCCTGGTTCGGCCAGGTTCACATCCCCGAGCATGGCGTAGCTTGCCGTGACGCCGCCCGTCGTTGGGTCGGTCATCAGGGATATGTACGGGACCCTCGCCTCGGCAAGGAGGGCCAGCTTGGCGGAGGTCTTGGCCATCTGCATGAGGCTCAATACGCTCTCCATCATGCGGGCACCACCGGTTTGCGAAATGATGAGCAGCGGTTTGCGATGCTCACGCGCATGGTCGATGGCCATGGCGATGCGTTCGCCCACCACGGAGCCCATGCTGCCCCCGATGAACCGGAAGTCCATGCAGGCCACCACGAGGTCGTACCCGTTGATTTTCCCATGGGCCGACCGGAGGGCGTCGGTCATGCCCGTCTTCTTCTGCGTCTCGACCAGACGGGCGGCATAGGCCTTGCGGTCCACGAATCCGAGCGGATCGCCCGGACGGATCTCCGCGCCGATCTCCGTCCATTTGTTGTCATCGAAAAGGACCTTGAAATACTCGGCGCTGCCGATGGGGAAATGACAGCCGCTGGCCGGATCCACCCAGGAATTTTCCTCCAGCTCCCGGCGATGGATCATCTCGCCGGTGGCGGGTACCTTCACCCAGATGCCCTCGGGCATCTCCTTGGGCGTGTCGGTCTGGATGTTCGTCTCTTTGCGTTTGAACCAACTCATGGCGGGGTCTCTTCCTTCAGACAGGTGTAGCGCTAAAATACAAGGTTTCGACGGCATCGGCATGGGTGCGATCGGCCAGGCCCGCATCGAACACCTTCAGACCACCCAGGGCCGAGACGCTTTCGGTGCCGCCCTGCGATATCCCGCGCCAGACGTCCTTGGTGATCCGTTCCCAGCCCGTGCCGACGATCAGGTCGCCGGGACGCAGTCCGGCGGCCACCTCGGCGATGTCCGCCAGGCGCGACGCGTGTTCCGCGCTATGATGGTACAGATGGGTGCGGCGGGCGTCGATCACGGCATGGACCCTGCGGCCGGGATGCCGTTCCTCCGCCAACAAGCGCATTCCCAACAAGGTATCGGTCGCATAAACCGGAACATCCGTTTCGAAGAGCAGGCCTTTCACCGCCGCCGCACCGATGCGCAAACCGGTGTACGATCCGGGGCCGACGCTCAAGACGACGCCTTCGAGCTCGGTCGGACGCAGCCCCGCATCCGTCAGCAGGATCTGGATATGCCGGAACAGGACTTCCGAATGGATGCCGACGCCCTCGGCGCGGCGTTCGGTCACGTTGCGGCCGACCCTGAGGGCCACGGAGCAGACAGGCGTCGCCGTCTCGATGGACAGGAGCCCCGCCATCAACCCGCGGTCACGAACCGGCCCTTGTTGTAGATGGCCAAGGCCTTGCCCCGCATCTCCGATCCGATATAGGGCGTGTTGTGCGACTTGGAGCGGATGTGGGCCTTGGTGAAGGTCCAGGTGCTGTCCGTGTCGAAGAGGGTCAGATTGGCGGTTGCCCCCACCTTGATTTCGGGCACCGGGAGGTTCAGGATGCGGCGCGGCGCGGCAACGAGTTTGTCCAGCAACTGGTCGAGCGTGAGCACGCCGGTATGGAGCAGGCGTTTGACCGACACGCCCCAGGCCGTCTCCAGGCCGATGATGCCGTTCGGGGCGTAGATGAACTCCACTTCCTTCTCATCGATGCTGTGCGGCGCATGGTCGGTGCAGATGGCGTCGATGGTGCCGTCGCGCAGGCCCTCGATCATCGCGTCGACATCGTCCTGGGTGCGAAGGGGCGGGTGCATCTTGAAATTCGTGTCGAAAGGATGGCGCTCGATCTCCTCGTCGGTCAGATCGAAATGGTGCGGACACACCTCTGTGGTCACCTTGAGTCCCTTCGCCTTGGCCTGGCGCACGAGGTCCACCGCGCCGCGGGTGGAGATATGGGCCACGTGCAGGTGTCCGCCGGTGAGTTCCGAGAGCAGGATGTCTCGCGCCACCATCACGTCTTCGGCGATGGACGGCGTGCCGGCGAGTCCGAGCCGCGCAGAAACCTTGCCCTCATGCATGTGCCCGGGGCGCGACAGGGCCAGGTCTTCCATATGGTTGATGATGGGCATACCGAGCATGGACGCGTAATCCAGCGCGATGCGCATCAGTTTGGCGTTGTGCACGGGGTCGCCATCGTCGGAGAAGGCCACCGCGCCGCCTTCCTTCAGGTCGGCCATCTCGGCGATGCTCTCTCCTTTCCGGTTCTTCGAGACACAGGCGATGGGATGCACATCCACGGCCAGGGATTCCGCTTTTTTCCGGATGAACTCGACCACGTCTCGGGTGTGGATGGGCGGATTCGTGTTCGGCATGCAAGCCACGGCGGTGAAGCCGCCGAAGGCCGCGGCGGCGGCACCCGTGGCGATGGTCTCCTTGTGCTCGAAACCGGGTTCCCGCAGGTGCACGTGCATGTCCATCCAACCGCCGGACACATAGGCGCCCTCCGCATCATGGACGGGCGCATCGACCGCGCCCAGGTCGGCGCCGATTCCGGCGATCACCCCGTTCCGGATGAGGATGTCGACGGTTCGGCGGGCGTCGTGGCCGGCCCCGGCCGGGCGCACGTTCTTCAGGAGGAGATCGGGCGAGGACATCATGGCCGAAGATAACGGGAGTGGAATGTTAAATGAACAATTTTAAATGACCGGCCACATCATGGCGTCAGTCGGTTGCGTCCGGTTCCGTCCGCATTCATGACCCATACCGCGCCGGCGCCATCGGAATAGGCGATCCGGGTGCCATCCGGATGCCATGTGCTGCGCTCGGCCGGGCCCGCGGTGGTGGGAATCAGGGTCTTGGTGGCGAAGCGGTAGCGGTACAGGCGGCCGGATGCGAACAGGATGCTGGTCTGGTCGGGCGACAGGGCCGGCATGCCGACCGAACGGTCGGTGAAGGGTGCCAGCGTGTCGGCGCGGGCATCGTTCGCGGCCAGGCTCCGGATCAACCGGGTTGTGGCCGATCGGCCCGGTACCGGCTCCACCCACCAATAGGAGGCCCCATCCGGCGCCCAGGCGCCATCCGACCCGGAGGCTACCAAGCGGCGTGCGGGAAAGCGGTACAGGCCGGGTTCTTCGATCACCTCCCGTCGGGTTTTCAGCGCCCTCGGGTCGATATGGACCATGATCCCGCCGGTCACCGGGTTCGCGGCGGGGCGCGCATGCAGGCCGCGGGACCCTTCCACCGCAACGGACCTGTCAGCGATGGCGATGCGCAGGAGCTGTCCGCCGGATATGGCCCAGACCGTGTCTCCGGTCGGATTCCACGCCGGCCAACGCAGGTTCGCATCGGGATGGAGGAGCGTCAAGGCCGATCTGTCCGGATTCACGAGATACAGGCCGGGCGGGGATTGCACATCGCCCCATTTGGCGACCGCGATGCGGGCGCCGTCGGGCGACCAAGCCGGATCATGATACCCGTCCGCCCGGGCCAGGCAGCCGCCGTCCGGACACGTCAAACCCGGGCCGATGATCGGTCCGCCATCCCGCCCGCAGGTGGCGATGGTCATCAGCGATATCCAACAAATGGTGCGTATCATCTCCGGATGCAGGTCATACCCTCGGTATCGGAGCTAACTTACGAAATCAAGGACGCCCTTGAGGATCGGTTCCGCCAGGTCGCGGTTTCCGGCGAGGTGTCGGACCCGAAACTGGCCGCATCCGGGCATCTGTATTTCACCTTGAAAGATGCGCATGCCGCGATGGCCTGCGTGGCCTGGCGCTCCACCGTTCAGCGTCAGAAACTGGCCCTCACCCATGGTCAGCAGGTGGTTCTGGAAGGCGACGTGCAGGTCTATGCGCCGCGGGGGAGTTATCAGTTGATCGTGAGCGGGGTGCGGCAGGCCGGTATCGGCGCCCTGCAGGAGGCCTTCGAGAAGCTGAAGCGAACGCTGGCGGACGAGGGCCTCTTCGACGCCGCCCGCAAGCGGCCGCTTCCCTCCTTCCCGATGCGGATCGGCGTGGTGACGTCCGAAACCGGTGCCGCCTTCCAGGACATCCGCTCCACCTTGGAGCGGCGCTGGCCCTTGGCGCGGCTGATCCTGCATCCGGCGGCCGTGCAGGGCGTGGGAGCGGCGGCCCAGATCGTGGCCGGCATCGAGTACTTCGGCAGAAATCCCGCGGATGTGCTGATCGTGGGCCGTGGTGGCGGCTCCTTGGAGGACCTTTGGCCCTTCAACGAGGAGGCCGTGGTCCGGGCCATCGCCGCCTGCCCGGTTCCCGTCGTCTCCGCAGTGGGCCATGAGACCGATTTCAGCATCAGCGATTTCGTGGCGGATGTGCGGGCGGCCACACCGACCCAGGCCGTGGTTCTGGTCACGCCGGACATCCGGGACCTGCGTTTCACGGTCGATGAGCGGTTCCGGCAACTGGAACGGGTGATCCGCGACCGCGTGCACCTGCGCCGTCAGCGCATGCACGGTTTGCCGGAGGCCATGCGCCAACTGCTCCGAAACCGCGTGCTGTCGCATCGCCACGGAAACGAACGGCTCCTTGCCAGGCTGTCCCTGATCTACACGCGCCGGCTCCGCCAGCACGGCGAACGCCATCGCACGCTTGCCAGTCTGCTGGAGACGCACAACCCGGAGACACCGCTGAGCCTGGGCTACACCCGGGTGATGCAGGCTGGGACATGGATCCGGTCGGCGGCGAACTTCCAACCGGAATCACCGACCGAACTCATCTGGAAAGACGGCACCCGTAACCCGTAACTCGTAACTCGTAACCCGTACGCCGTAACCCGTGATCGACACCCTCGCCCATCGCCTTCAGCCGCACTATTCCCGATTCCGGGTTGCGGACCGTCTGCTCTTCACGGGGCACTCGCATCAGGCCTGGCCGGATACGGCCTTCGAGGGCATGGACGATTACGCGCGGGTCTCGGCCGAGGCGGTCGACCACAAATGGGGCACCGCCTACGAAAAGGTGGACCGGTTGAGGGCCTATCTGCGGGGCTGGTACGACGATCCGGACGGTCAGTACAGCCTGGCCGCCAACACGCATGAGCTGCTCGTGAAATGGATATCGGCGCTGGACCTGCGCCGCAAGCCGCGCATCGTGACCACGGATGGCGAGTTCTACAGCCTCTACCGCCAACTGCGGCGGCTGGAGGAGGAGGGCGTCGACGTGGCCTGGGTTCCGGCCCTCCCCTTGGACGGCTTCGCCGCACGCATCGAGGCGGCGCTGGATGCCGACACGGCCGCGGTCATGGTCTCGCGCGTGATGTTCGAAACGGCGCTCATCCAGCAGGAACTGCCGGAAGTGGCCCGCATCTGCCGGGAGCGGGGCATTCCCGTGATCATCGATGATTACCACGGCACGAATGTGGCACCCTGGTCGCTCCGGGATACCGACATGGAGGATGTGTACGTCCTCATCGGCGGATACAAATACCTGCAATGGGGGGAGGGGAATTGTTTCCTGCGCTACCCCAAGGGCAGCGTGATGCGGCCGGCCGTAACGGGCTGGTTCGCCGCCTTTTCGACGCTCAAACAGCCGCGGGCCGCGGGCGTTGCGTACGACGCCGAGGATTCGCTGTTCATGGGTGCCACCTTCGATTCGGTGTCGCAATTCCGCGCGGCCCGGGTGGCGGACTTCTTTTCGGAACAATCGTTGACGCCGGAGGTGCTCCGGGCGCAGTACATGGCACAGGTCGCCTATCTGAAGGAAGGGTTCCTGGCGAGCGGCATCCCACCGGCACGAATGCGCCTCAAACATGGGTACGGACCGGCCCGAACCGGCGGTTTCCTGGCCTTGGAGGGCGATTCGGCCGGACAGGTATGGCAGGAGCTGACCGACCGCGGCGTCTACACGGACGTGCGGGGTTCGACCTTGCGGCTGGGTCCCGCGCCGTATGTGACCACCGCCCAGATGGATGCGGTGATCGGGGAACTTGTCCGGATGTTGTGCCGATGACGACAGGTTTCCACGGAATCCGCCTTCTTACCGGTAAGCGGACGGCCATGAAAATGCCTCTTGCAAATCACACATGCTTTGCACATATTTGAGAAACCCTAATCCACACGCACATGTCCAGCAGCACACCCGATCGACTCAAAGCCTTGGATCTGGCCGTCGGCCAGTTGGAGAAACAGTACGGCAAAGGCACCATCATGCGATTGGGTGACAACCCGATCGTGGCCATCGATTCCATTTCGACAGGAAGCATCGCCGTGGATGCCTGCCTCGGGATCGGAGGTGTTCCGCGCGGCCGGATCATCGAGATCTACGGACCTGAATCCAGTGGCAAGACGACACTGGCCTTGCAGGTGATCGCCGAAGCCCAGAAGAAGGGCGGGTTGGCGGCCTTCATCGACGCGGAGCATGCCTTCGATGCGAAATATGCCAAGAATCTGGGCATCAAGACGGAGGAGTTGCTGATTTCGCAGCCGGACAATGGGGAGCAGGCCTTGGAGATCGCGGAGGCGCTGATCCGTTCCGGTGGTTTGGACGTGCTGGTGATCGACTCGGTGGCCGCCTTGGTGCCTCGTGCGGAACTGGAGGGTGAGATGGGAGATTCGCACGTGGGGTTGCAGGCGCGGCTGATGTCGCAAGCCTTGCGGAAGATCACGGGCATCGTGAGCAAGACGCAGACCGCGGTGATTTTCATCAACCAGATCCGGGAGAAGATCGGGGTGATGTTCGGGAACCCGGAGACGACGACCGGTGGCCGGGCCTTGAAATTCTATTCGTCCGTCCGGTTGGACATCCGCCGTATCGGTGCCATCAAGAAGGGAGATGATGTGGTGGGGAACCGTACGAAGATCAAGGTGGTGAAGAACAAGGTGGCTCCGCCCTTCCGTGAAGCCGAGTTCAACATCCTGTACGGCAAGGGCATCTCGCGCGTGGCGGAGATCCTGGACATGGCGGTCGAGATGGAGGTCATCGAGAAGCGGGGCAGTTGGTTCCGATTCGAAGGGGAACCGATCGGCCAGGGCAGCGATGCCGCCATGCAGTACCTGGAAGAGGACCGTTCCCTGATGGATCGCATCGAGGGGATGGTCCGTGCGCGTTTGCAGGCCGATGAAACACCGGTTGTGAAGACGCGCAATGGAGCCGCCGTCGAAGAGTGAGCGCCCGGATCTGCGGGATTTCGTCCTGAGGAAGCTCGCGCGGCGGGAGTATTCGTCGTCGGAGATCATCCGGCTGGCTGTGCACAAGGGGTACGGCATGGTCGACATCAACCGGGTCGTGTTGGAGTTCGAGCAGCACAAATGGCTCAGCGATGAGCGGTTTGCCGAGGCGTTCACGCGCGACAAGCTGTTCATCGCCCGCTGGGCACCTGGCAAGGTCGTATCCGGTTTGCGGGCCAAGGGAGTGGATGTCAAACTGGCGAAGCGGGTGGTCGAGGCCATCGCACCGGAAGATCCGGATGAGGCCATCCTTGCGGAGGTGGCGCGTAAGGCGCGAACGTTTCGACGATTCGATGAGATCCCCCGACGAAAGAAGAAAATCCTTGAGTACCTTTTGCGGAAAGGGTTCGACCCGGAAGCGGTGTACCGATTGTCCGACCGATTGTTGACCATAGTCTCCGAATGAGGAAAAAAATCACCTTCGACCGTGTTTTCCGATGGCTGATGGGGGCCGCTCTCATCTGGATCATCCTCTACCTGATGGGTCGTTTTTCCACGCTGGTCATTTTTTTCGTGATCTCTTTGGTGTTCATGTATCTGTTGGATCCGGTCGTGAACCGCTTGGAATCACGAGGCATGCATCGGCTTTGGAGCGTGTCGATCGTCGTTGTCGGGTTGATCGGCGGATTGGTCTGGGTCAGCACGTATCTGATACCCGCCATCGGCACCCAGTTGATCTCGTTCACCAGCACGTTCAATGCGGAGAGCATCCGGCTGATCGTCCGGCAAGTGGTGGATGCCTTTGTTCCCAAAGACCTGCCCTTGCTGAATCCGGGCGAGATCGAGTCCTATCTGCTCTCCATCGTCGATGAATACTTCGTGGCCGATGCGGTCACGGACAAGGTTGCCGGTGTTTTCGGGGTGTTCGCGAACATATTCACAGCGGTGCTGATCATTCCCGTCTGCACCTTCTTTTTGCTGAAAGACGGGTTTGTGTTGCGACGCCGCATGCTGAAGGTGGTGCCCAACGCCTATTTCGAAACCACTCTGGTGATTTTGGACAAAATCGAATCACGTCTGATCCTGTATTTCTCCAGCATCCTGTTGCAATCCACCATTGTCGGTTTTCTATCGTTCGTGTTTCTGAGCCTGGTCGGACTCGAGAGCGCGCTGTTGGTGGGGGTCACTATGGGTTTGGCCAACAGCATCCCGTATTTCGGACCCATCATCGGGTATGCGTTATCCGTTGTGGTGCCGATCTATGAGGTTGGGACGGTTGAATTGGTACCGAACAGTCTCCTGGCCGTTCTGGTTGTCCAGGTCATTGACAACGTCTTCCTGCAACCCGTGATCTTCTCCAAGTCCGCGGATCTTCACCCGGTTTACATCCTGTTCGCCGTGTTGGTGGGGGCGGAGGTGGCGGGCGTGATCGGTATGCTGTTGGCGATACCGGTCACCACGATCCTGAGGATCACCATCACCGAGATCCATTGGAGTTTTCAGCAATACCATGTCTTCAAATCGGAATAGGATCCTGCCGAAACGATTGCGCAAAGGTGGCACCATCGGCATCACGGCCCCCGCCTCGACACCGGATCCGGTTAAATTGGAACGTGGTGTCCGGTATCTGGAAGGCCTCGGATACCGGGTCACCGTTGGCCGCACCTGTCATAGTCAACTGCATTACCTGGCCGGCGACGATGAGGGACGTGCCGCGGAGCTGATGCGTTTTTTCGCGGACCCCGGAGTGGATGCGATTTTCTGTGCCCGCGGTGGTTATGGGTCCATGCATACGCTTGACAAGCTCGATTTCGGGGTCATCGCGCACAATCCAAAATTGTTCGTCGGGTTCAGCGACATCACCGCCCTTCAATGGGCGATCTGGCATAAGACCGGTCTGGTCAGTCTTTCGGCGGGGATGGTGGCGACCGATATGGCTTGGGAAGCTCTGAATGGGGATTTCGAATCCGGTTTCTGGAATCTGATTGAGACAGGGACGGCCGAATGGGGTCTCCCGTTCCATTCCGAAGCCGGTACGACCATCACGGGCTTCACCTTGCCCGGAACAGCGTCCGTTGCGGCGAAACTCTTCGGAACACCGTGGTTTCCGGATGTACGGGGATCGGTCCTGATCCTGGAGGATGTCGATGAGCCGAAACACAAGGTTGAGGGATATCTGCGGCAGTTCCAGATGGCCGGCTGTTTCCGGGATGCGCATGCGGTGATCCTGGGTGAGTTCACGCCGACGGTAGGCGAACCGTATCCGGTGGTACCGGATCTGGACACCATCCTCGACCGGACGACGGCTGGTTCGTCCGGACCCGTGATCCGGAATGTGCCTTACGGCCACATCCGCCCGAAGTGGGCGGTACCGGTGGGGGCCGAGGTCGCCGTATCTTTGGGTCCGGCTTCCACCCTCACCACCCTCGGTTCCATCTTTTCCGATTGACACCCCGCCTGGCCGTACTCGCTTCCGGTTCCGGATCCAATTTCCAAGCCATCCTCGACGCCCGCCGCGACGGCCGGTTGGAGGCGGTGGTTGCCGTGCTGGTTGCGTCCAAGCCGGGTATCGGCGCCATCGTCCGTGCGGAAGCGGCCGGGATCCCGGTCGAAATCCCCGATCAGGCGGATTCCTTGGCGGCCGTGCTCAAGCGGGTTGCGCCCGACCGCATCATCCTCGCCGGTTGGTTGCGCCGGATCCCGTCCGAGCTGGTCGAGGCCTATGCCGGGCGCATCCTCAACATCCATCCCGCCCTGCTTCCCAAGTACGGTGGTGCGGGCATGTATGGGCGGCATGTGCACGAGGCCGTGATCCTCGCGGGTGAAACGGTAAGCGGATGCACCGTCCATGAAGTGACCGAAGCCTACGACGAGGGGCCGATCCTGGGCCAAGCCACCGTACCGGTCCATCCGGACGACACTCCCGAAACCTTGGCGGCACGCGTGCTGGCCGAGGAGCACCGCCTGTATCCATCCATCATCCAAACGCATCTCCATGGCCGCTGACGCGCACATCCCACCCTTGAACACCGAACGGATCCGCCCGAAACGCGCGCTCCTGTCGGTGTCGGACAAAACCGGTCTGGAGACCTTGGCCCGCGGGTTGCATGCGGCGGGTGTGGAGCTGGTCTCAACCGGTGGCACACGGGCAGCGATCGCCGCATGGGGAATACCCGTCACGGATGTGGCGGAGGTGACCGGTTTTCCGGAGGTTATGGATGGGCGTGTGAAGACTCTTCATCCGGGTGTCCATGCGGGCATTTTGGCCCGGACAAGTTACGGGAAGGACCTTCGTACCTTGGATGATTTGGGCATACGGCCGTTCGAGGTGGTTGTCGTGAATCTGTATCCGTTCATGAGTATGACTGCGGACCCCGCCACCACGCCGGAAACCGCGCTGGAGTTCATCGACATCGGTGGGCCGGCCATGGTGCGGGCCTGCGCCAAGAATTTTCCGCATGCCTGCATCCTGACCTCCCCTGGGCAATACGATGCGTTCCTTGGGGAATTGGCATCGGGAGGCGTTTCCTTCGAAACGCGGCGCCGGTTGGCGGCGGACGCCTTCTCCCATACCTCGGGATATGACACGGCGATCTCCATGTGGTTCAGCCGCTGGTTGGGGGAGCCTACGCCGCAAACGTTCGGGGTGTCCTTGCCTCGGTTCGATGAAGCCCGCTACGGGGAGAATCCCCACCAGAAGGCGGCGGTATACGGGTATCCGGATCGGTACGTCGATTGTTTCCATGGCAAGGCGCTGAGCTACAACAATTATCTGGATGTGACGGCCGCCGTGAACCTGGTCGCCGAATTCATCGACGCCGCGCCTACCTGTGTCATCATCAAGCACACCAATCCGTGCGGCGTGGCTTCGGCAGCTACCTTGGCGGAGGCGTTCGACCGGGCCTTCCAGACCGATACCGTATCTCCTTTCGGCGGCATCATCGCGGTGAACGGCACCTTGGATCTGCAGACGGCCGTCGCGATCGATGCCATCTTCACCGAGATCATCCTGGCTCCGGGCTACACGGAAGAGGCGATGGACCTTCTGAAGCGGAAATCGCAACGGCGGCTCATCCGCATCGTGCGATGGCCGGACATGACGGGTGTGTGGCAGGTGAGCAGCATTCCCGGCGGGTTGTTGGTTCAGGAACCCGATATGGGCCGGATCGGCCTGGATGACATCCGAACGGTGACGCAACGGGAGCCGGGCGCGACCGAGTTGGCGGATCTGATGTTCGCATGGAAGGTGGCCAAACATGCCAAATCGAATTGCATCGTGTTCGCCAAGGGCGGACGCACCTTGGGCATCGGTGTGGGTCAGACGAGCCGGGTGGACAGCAGCGAGCTCGCGGTTTTGAAGGCGGCCAAAGCGGGACTTTCGCTGCAGGGTGCCGCAGTGGCCTCCGAGGCCTTCTTCCCCTTCGCCGACGGTATCGAGGCCGCCGCCAAGGCGGGTTGCACAAGCGTGATCCAACCGGGCGGAAGCGTGCGCGACGAGGAGGTGATCGCCGCGGCCGACCGGCTCGGGTTGGCGATGGTTTTCACAGGCATGCGCCATTTCAAACACTAATCGATTTCCATTCGCAAACCTGCCGTACAGGTAGTAACTTCCCTGTTTAATCGCATTTCCTGGCTCCGAACATGCTTGACGCATCCGACGCACTTTCCGGCCGAAAAGCCGCTCCTGGCGGCATTTTCGACTGGGTCTATTCCGACATCGCCATCGACCTTGGCACCGCCAACACACTGATCTACCGCAAGGGCCAGGGCATCGTGCTGAACGAACCTTCCATTGTGGCCTTGAACGCGCAGAATCTTGCCGTCGCGGTCGGTCACGAAGCCCGCCTGATGCATGAGAAGACGCACAAAGACATCCGGACGGTTCGGCCGTTGCGGGATGGGGTGATCGCGGATTTCGAGGTCGCGGAGCTCATGATCCGCGGCATGATCAAGAAGGTGAAAATAAAATGGTACACGACCACACGCAAGATGGTGGTCTGCGTGCCGAGCGGCATCACCGAGGTGGAGAAGCGGGCGGTGCGCGACAGCGCCGAGCATGCGGGTGCCAAGGAGGTGTATCTGGTCGATGAGCCGATGGCCGCCGCCATCGGTATCGGACTCGACGTGCACGAGCCGGTCGGCAACATGATCGTGGACATCGGGGGCGGCACCACCGAAATCGCCGTGATCGCCCTTTCCGGCATCGTTTACAGCCAATCGGTGCGTCTGGGCGGTGATGAGTTGAACGACGACATCATCAACTATTTCCGTCGCAACCACAATCTGCTGATCGGCGAGCGGACGGCCGAGCAGGTCAAGTGCATGATCGGATCCGCGGCACCCTTGGACGAGGAGATCGAGATCACGACAAAGGGGCGTGATTTGGTGAACGGCGTTCCACGCATCCGGACGGTCTCGAGTGTGGAAGTGCGCGAGGCGATATCGGAATCGGTGAACACGATCATCGAATCCATCACCAAATCCTTGGAGCAAACGCCACCGGAACTGTCTGCCGACATCCTCGACCGCGGCATCATGCTCACCGGTGGTGGTGCCTTGCTCAAGAATCTGGACAAGCTGATCATGGACACCACGGATCTGCCTGTGCACATTGCGGAAGATCCGTTGACGGCGGTGGTACGCGGTACGGGCGCCATTTTGGAAAACCTGGATTATTACCGCGCCGTGATCAGCTGATGAGGCTCTTCGCCAACATCGGAGACGCCCGGGATCACATCCTGACCGCCGTACTCCTGCTGGCGTCGGTCGGGTTGATGGTGGCACGGCAGGATGGTGGCTTGCATCGCCTGCGCAGCGCTTCCGTGGTGGTCATCAGCATGCTGGAGCAGCCCTTGTCGGCCATCCGCATCTACCGGCAGGCGCTGCTGACGAATCGGGACCTTCGGCGCCAGAACATCCTTCTGCAAGACGAGGTCAGCCGATTGCGATCGGCCGAAGAACAGGTCAGGGAACTGCGTCGGCTCTTGGAGCTCCGGGAATCGGCGGCGTTCGATCACGAGCTGATTCCGGTGGACATCGTAGGCAAGAATCTGACCGGATTGCACAATTCCTTGACCCTCAACCGGGGGCAGAAGGATGGATTGAAACCAGGCATGGCGGTCATCAACAGCAAGGGTCTCATTGGCCGGGTGATTCTGGTCAGTCCGAATCATGCCCAGGTGATGCCCTTGACCAACGCCCTGTTCCGAGTGTCGGCCATGGTTCAGGGAACCCGGGCCTACGGCATCGTCAGCTGGGACGGCGAATCGGCGGATGAGTTGGTGCTCAGCTATGTGCCTCGGGCTGTGGTGGTTACCGAGGGTATGGTCGTGGAGACATCCGGGTACAGCAACCAGTTGCCTGGAAACATTCCGATCGGTGAAATCCTTCGGATCATTCCCGAACCGGGACGCGAGACCCAGCGGATGTATTTCAGGCCGTTTGTGAATCTGGGAACCGTCGCCGAAGGTTTCGTCGTTGCGCATATGCCATCGGCCGAAATCGATTCCCTCCACATCCGCTATGAATCGCTGTTCTGATGGGCATCTTCAGAGACATCGCCGTGGGTATCACCATTGTGGTCTTGCAGATCATGATTTTCCGGCATCTGAGGGTATTCGGAATGGAACCGGATGTCACGATCCTGCTGTTGTTCTATTGGATGACCGCCTACCAACGCACACGCGTGCTGATCCTCGGATTCACGGTCGGTTTTCTACAAGACCTGCTGCTGGATTGGTGGGGCTTGGCCATGATCGCCAAAACCGTGACCGTGATGGTGCTGTATGGCGTCGTTCCCAAACGGGATGACGGCTTGCCGAACCTGTCGAGCAGCATGCTGTATCTGGCCTTGTGTGTTGCGCTGCATCAGATCGTGATGCTGGCGGTGGCGGGTGTGTCCGACACCTATATCGCTCGGGGAAATATCGGGTTGTACCTGATCGGAAACTCCTTGTTCACCATCGGTATCGGGCTGCTTGCTCAACTCTTGGCCGGACGACGAGATGGGTAGCCAGCAATTTCATGCCCAGCATCTGAGAATGGCCATCGGGGTGCTCCAAGTCCTGGTAGCGGCCACGATGGTGATCTTCCTGTTGCGGGCCTTCCAGCTTCAGGTCATCGATTATGGCGAGTATGTCCCCGTTTCAAACCAGAATTCCATCCGTCAGGAACCGATCACGGCCGCTCGTGGAACGATACTCGACCGCAACCATGTGGTCATGGTTGAGAACACCCCGATCTATTCCTTGTATGTGACGCCGTCGGTGTTCAAGGTGGAACATGCCCGCACCTTGGCCGACCTCCTGAAGGTTCCGATCGAGGATGTCCAAACCCGTCTGGCCAAGGCCAGGGCCTATTCGTGGCATCGGCCATCGCGGCTCTACGATGAGATCGAATTCGAAGTCTTCAGCCGGATCGAGGAGAACATCTGGCAGTTGCCCGGTCTATCCCATCAGATCGAAAGCAAGCGGCACTATCCGACGGCGGTCAATGGAGCGCACCTGTTGGGTTACCTCCGGGAAGTGACCGAGCGGGAGTACCGCTCCAACGCGGGTTACCGATTGGGCGACAAGGCGGGCCGGACCGGCATCGAAAACACCTACGAATCGCATCTCCGAGGCGCTTACGGACACGAGTTGCGTGTTGTGAACGCCTACGGGCAAGCCATCGGTCCGTACGAGTTGGGTCGTAGGGATACCGAGCCGGTGAAGGGGCATACCTTGTATACGACGATCGATGCCCGGCTGCAGGAACTGGCAGAGAAACTCATGAAAGGGAAAACGGGTAGTCTGGTGGCCATGGATCCCAAAAACGGCGATATCCTGGCTTTGGTCAGTTCACCGGATTTCGAGATCGACCGTCTGTCCGGCAAGCTCGACCTCACCTATTGGCGCGCCATCAACCAACCCGGTATTGGCAATCCCTTGTTCAACCGCGCCATCACCACCCGACAGCCGCCCGGTTCCACATTCAAGCCCGTGATGGGACTCATCGCCTTGCGGTTGGGCGTCGTGACGCCGCAGACTCAGATCTTCTGCAACGGCGGGTACGTCCTGGGGCGGCTCTACCGATGCACGGCGCGCCATGGAAACCAGAATTTGGAAGATGCCATCTCCAACTCCTGCAACACCTATTTCTATGCCACGATGCATCGGATCGTGAACCAGCACGGATTGCAAACCTGGCACGACATGGCCAAACAGTTCGGTTTGGGTCGGCTCAATTACATCGACCTGCCCTCGGAGGATACCGGATTGCTGCCCGACTCCCTGTATTTCGACCGTGCCTTCGGTGTGCGCAAGTGGGGCATCGGAGACATGATCAACCTCGGCATCGGTCAGGGTGCCATGGGTTTCTCACCCTTGCACATGGCGGAGGTGGCCTCGGTGATCGCCAACGGCGGGAACTGGGTGCAACCGCATGTGGTGCGGGCCATCGAGGATCATAACCGGACCCGTATCGACATACCGACACGGGTCACACGCATCGGCTGGATCCAGGATCCGGATGTCGAGGTGGTACGGAAGGGAATGCGTCGAGCCGTACTCGAAGGTTCCGGCCGTTTCTATGCGAATGTTCCGGGTGTCGAGGTTGCCGGCAAGACCGGGACCGCCCAGAATCCGCATGGCTTCGACCATGGTTGGTTCATCGGATTCGCGCCGTATGATGCCCCGACCATCGCCGTGGCGGTCATCATCGAAAACGGAGGCTTCGGCAGCGTCTCCGCCGCCCCGATCGCCAGCCTCCTCATCGAGCAGTATGTGACCGGTGCCGTGGCGCGGCAACATGTGGTGGACGCCATGCTCAGGTTCGTACCCCGCAGCAGCGAGGTACGCCGATGACCTGGTACCGCAACGTGGATTGGCTCACATTCGGCATCTGGGTATCGCTGACCCTCATCGGCCTGACCGCCATCTATAGCGCCACCTTGGGTCCGGTGGCGCAGTTCCTGCCGGCGAACATCCAGGAGAATTTCTCCAAACAGGTGGTCTGGGTCGGTTTCAGCCTGGTTGTGCTGGTTTTGGTCCAATTCACGGCCCCGCGCACCTTCGAACAGGTCTCCTATCTGGCCTATGCCGTAACCCTGATGCTGACCGTGGCCACCGTGTTCATCGGGGTGGAAGTGAACGGTGCCAAAAGCTGGCTCAGCCTTGGTGGCGCACGCTTCCAGACGTCCGAACTCATGAAGGTGACCACCGTTCTGGCCGTCGCCAACTTCCTGACGAGTCGACGCGACATCTCCGCCGTGAACCTGAGAACCGCCATCATCGCGGTCGGACTCATCGCCGTTCCCGCGGTCATCATCCTGATGCAGAATGACACCGGCACGGCGCTGGTCTTTCTGCCATTGATTCCGGTCATGTTGTTCCTTTCCGGCCTACCCCGCGCCGTGAGTCTGTTCCTGGTTTCGCCGGTCATCATCGGGTATCTCTCGATCGTGGGATGGCTCTGGGGGATGTTGGCCGCCGTCGCACTGACCTTTCTGGTGCATCTGTTGCAAAAACAACCCTGGCTGTCCGTAACGACACTGGTCTTGGGGCTGCTGATCACCGCTGGTGTCTCGTTCGCCCTGACGGAAGTACTCAAACCACACCAGGTGAAACGGATCGAAGCCTTCATCAATCCGCAGGTGGATCCCCAAGGTGCCGGTTGGAATGTGATCCAAGCCAAAACCGCGATCGGAAGCGGGGGATTTCTCGGAAAAGGTTTCCTTCAAGGCACACAGACCCAATTGCGATTCCTCCCCGAACAATGGACCGATTTCATCTTCTGCGTGATCGGTGAGGAATGGGGGTTCATCGGGGCAGCGACCGTGATCATGCTGCTGATGACCCTGCTGATGCGGTTTCTGGGCAACGCCGTGACCATCAAGAATCCATTCTCTCAGCTGGTGTTCGCGGGTGCCGCAACCGTGTTCTTCACGCACGTGGTGGTGAACCTGGGCAGCACCATGGGGTTGATGCCCATCATCGGCATCCCGTTGCCCTTCATCAGTTATGGAGGTTCGGCATTCATGGCCAACACCTTCCTGCTGGCGATCTGCATGAACCTGTACTACTACCAGCGGGAGTTGGTCGTGTTCGGCAAAGCCCGTTAACCGGGATTCCATCGGAATCCTTCGCGATGCCAGACCGTGGGTCCATGCGCCGCGAGCGCACGGCGATGGTCGGGAGTCGGGTAACCGACATTCCGATTCCACCCGTATTCGGGATGCGCCTCATGCAAGCGGCACATCTCCGCATCACGGTGCACTTTCGCCAGTATCGAGGCCGCCGCGATGGACAGGGACCGCGAATCCCCTTTCACCAAACAGGTATGCGGGATGAGGCTGGCCGAATAGCGGTTCCCATCGACCAACAGGTAGTCCGGATCGGCACCCGGAGCCTCCGCACATCGCGACATGGCGTTCATGCTGGCCCACAGGATATTGAGCCGACCGATTTCAGCCACGTCGGATTCGGCGACGGTCCAGAACAGGGCCGCTTCGCGGATGGCGACCGCCAGGTCACGCCGACGATCCGCCGAAAGCTTCTTGCTGTCATCGATGCCGGACGGAATGCGGTCCGGTTGGAAAATCACTCCTGCCGCGACCACAGGCCCGGCCAGACACCCTCGGCCCACCTCGTCCAAGCCCATGATCCGGGTGAACCCTTGGGCCCACAGACGGGCTTCGAAGTCGATTGTCGGCATGGGAGTCAATATATTGAGGGATGGTCACACTCCTTCTCCTCCTCCTTTTTCAAATGGCGCAACCACCCACCTGGGCGCAGGAAGCCATCTGGTATCAGATTTTTGTGGAGCGGTTCCGCAACGGTGATCCGAACAACGACCCGACCTTGGCGTCCATCCGTGGTTCGTGGCCACACCTGGAGCCGGAAGGCTGGGCTGTGACACCCTGGACCCACGACTGGTATGCCATGGATCCATGGGCGGAGAAGGCCGAACTCGACTTCTACACCGCCGTGCAGCTCAGGCGTTACGGCGGCGACCTCCAAGGTGTGATCGACAAGCTCGATTACCTGGCGGACCTGGGCATCACCGCCATCTATCTCAACCCGTTGAATGACGCGCCATCCTTGCACAAATACGACGCGCGGCATTACCATCACATCGATGTGCATTTTGGTCCGGATCCCGTCGCAGACAAGGCCCTGATCGCCGGCGAGACACCCGATGACCCGACCACCTGGGTTTGGACCCACGCCGACCGGCTGTTCCTGCACCTGATCGCCGAGGCCCGCGCGCGTGGTATCCGGGTTGTGCTGGATGTGTCCTGGAACCATACCGGGCAAACCTTCTGGGCCTGGAAAGATGTGTTGGCGAAGGGACGCACGTCGCGGTTCGCGGATTGGTATGAGATCGAATCCTTCGAACCCTTCCGGTACAGCGGCTGGGCGGGTGTTCCCGAACTGCCCGAACTTCGCAAGATCGGGGCCGAAGGCCGGGTGCACGGACGGCCGGTGCCGGGCAACCTCCATGAGGACGTCAAACGCCATATCTTCGACGTGACCCGCCGATGGATGGACCCCAACGGGGATGGAGACCCTTCGGACGGCGTCGACGGCTTCCGTCTGGATGTGGCCGAACTGGTGCCGATCGCGTTCTGGCGTGAGTACAGGCGCTTCGTCACGTCCATCAATCCGGATGCCTTCCTTGTCGGCGAAGTATGGTGGGACGTATGGCCGGACCGCATGATCGATCCGGGTCCTTGGGTGAACGGCGATGTGTTCGACGCCGTCATGAATTACCGGTGGTACATGCCGACACGCAGCTACTTCGCGGACGCGCTCCCGCAGGTGCGGACGGCATCCGAATACGTCCTGCATCTGGATTCGATCAGCCGCGGACAATCCCAGCCGGTACGACGGGCCATGATGAACCTTGCGGCCAGTCACGATAGCGAACGATTCGGCACCTCGATCCTGAACCGGGGCAACCGCTACAAATACCGGATGTCGCCGCGGGAAACGGAAACCTTCCGTGTGGACAAACCCGACGCATGGACGCTGCGCTTGCAACGCCTCATCCTGGCGCACCAGTTCACCTACATCGGAGCGCCGCATATTTGGAACGGCGATGAACTTGGAATGTGGGGCGGCGACGATCCCGACATGCGCAAACCCATCATCTGGCCGGACCTACGCTTCGAAGACGAGGTCGCCCATCCGTTCGGGCGTTTCCGCAAACGCGACACCGTCAACGCCGACATGGACCTGCACGCGCACCACAAGGCGCTCATCGCCATCCGGCGCCGGAATCCGGCCTTGGTATGGGGGGATCTCCGCTACAGACCCACCGACGACCCGCAACAGGCGCTGGCGTATCTGAGAAGCCATGATGGCAACCGGATCCTGGTTGTCTTCAACAACCAGATCCGTGACCGGAATGTGGCCGTCGAGGGAGTGCCCGACGGAACCTACACCGACCTCCTGGACGGTACGACGCATACGACATCTGAAAACGGACGGCTCCAGCTTCCGATGGAAGGCAAGAGCGCCCGTATCCTGGGGATCACATCCCCAATTTCGCCATCACCCGATTGGTGATGTTGTGTTTCGTACGCACATCCTCGCTGGCATAGATGATGAACACATCGCCTTCGGTGGTCATGTCGTTGAGCACGTAGGCATAACCGGCCTCCTTGGCGACGGCCTCAATGGCGGTACGCACGCGCGTCAGAATCTTCGACATCTCCTCCTGCTCGATCTTGGCCATCTCCTCGTCCGCGTTCTGGCCTTTCTCAATCAGGCGTCGGCCTTCCGTACGCAGGCGCTCCTCTTCGGCCGAAACAGCCGTCGGCGACATCACACCGGAGCTGCGTTTGTCTTGAAGGGCTTGGGCGTCGGTTCGCAACTTCGCCTCCTCGGCGGCCAATTCACGGCCCATGCGTTCACGGAAATTGTTCATGCGCTGCTGGGCGGACGCGAATTCGGGCATCCTGGCAACAATGCCGTTCAATTCCACATAGGCGACATTCATGTTCTGGGCATGCGAAACCGCAGCCGTGAACAACAAGGTGATGGTGAGTGCGAGCGAGCGGATCATGGTGGTTCTCATTTTTTCAGTTGTTCAAGAATACGGGGAGTCAGGTCATACGGCGTCTTGGTGGCGTCGCCCAAAAAAAACATGGGCATCTGGTTCAAGGCAAGCTGTTCATTGAGCACATAATCGAGTTTGAGCTCGGTGGCATACCGTTCGATCAGCGTGTTCATCTCCTGCAGGATCGGTTGCATGAGTTCGTTCTGACGGCGTTGCGCCAGCTGCGGTATGCTCCGCTCATACTGCTGAACCTGCTGGGCCAGACGCGCCAGACGCGTCTGCTCCTCGCGCTGCTGGGTCTCGGTCATCATCGATTTCCGACCTTCATAGGCCGAAACATTGTCTTGCAAGGATTTGGCTCGGTTCTCCAGTTCGTTCTGAAGTTCCAGACGGTACTCCCGTAACCTCCGTTCAATGACGGACGTCTCCGGCAACGCATCGAGGATGGCTTGTGGATTGACCACTCCGATTCGGGACTGAGCGGCCAGATCGCCGGCCGGCCCCCCGATCAGGATGGCCAGGATCAGGATGGTAAGGATGGATTTCATGGTGTGTGGGTTGGATGGGAAACGTTCGGAAAGGAGGCCATGGTACATCGCATCATGGTGCGGCGCGGATGCCGAGTTCCAGCAGCACCTCGTCGCTGATGTTCCATTGGGATCGGGTGTACAGGAAGAGGAAATCACCGCTCCGGTCGAACACGAAGTCGTATCCATCCCGTTGCGCGATCTTTTCGATGGCCAGCATCACCCGACGCTGGATCGGTTCCAACAATTGCTGCTGTTGGCGGAAATACTCGCCATCCGGACCGAACCGGGCTTGCTCGTACTGCTCCCGGGCCCGTTTTTTTGTCTGGATATCCGCCAAACGCTGCTGGCGGACGTCCGCCGTGAACAGGATTTCACGTGCGTTGAATTCCTGCTCCAAACGGTCGATTTCCGCTTTCATGGCCGTCAGTTCCTGATTCCATTCCTGAACCGAGGTTCGAAGCCGTTGATCGAGCCCCGTGTACTCCGGCATGCGAGACAGGATGTAGTCCGAATCCACATAGGCGATGCGTTGGGGTTGGGAGGCAACCCCCAATGGCAGCAGGCACAGGCAGATGAGTCCGATCAGCCGCATCAGAACGGAGCTCCGATATTGAAGAGGAATTCCCAACGGCCGGGCTGAACCAATTGCGAACCCGCCACACCGTCGAACCGGTAGCCATAGCTCAGGTCGATCAGGCCCAATATCGGCAGGAAGAGGCGCACGCCCATCCCGCTGGCGCGTTTCACCTCGAACGGATCGAAATCCCGGAAACCAAGGTAGGCATTGCCCGCTTCGGCGAACAGGTAGGGAATGATCTGGACCTGCTCCGATGTGACCGCCGGATAGCGCAGTTCGGAATAATACTTGGCGTAGATCGTACCTCCGACCTCCTCCCCGTTCACATAGGGCGAGATCGCGCCACCGAACCCACCCGGAAACCCTTTCAGGTCGATGTTCTCGCGGTAGAAGGTCTGTTGCTGCTGCAAGGGCGTGCCGCCCAGATAGAATCGTCCGAACTGGCTGCGGTCCTTATTGCCGAACCAACCCAGGAAACCGTATTCGTACCCGTTCGTGAACACCAGTTTGCCGACCACCGGCACGTGCGTCTGGAAGCCGTTGGTGATCTTGTAATACTGTTTGAAGGCACCCATCGGGGGCGCCACTTCCCCGGACAGGAAGAACTTCGATCCGTAGGTCGGCGAGATGAAATTGTCCAACGAGTTCCGCTCCAGAACCTGACGCAGGGAAATCGATGGCGAACGCCCCGGTTCGATGAATCCTTCCCGTCGGTTAACGGTCAGCCACTGGTACTGAAGGATCGACGTGTGCGTGAAATAGTCGTCGGGCCATTGCAGACGCCGTCCGTAACTGACATTCGCGGAAAACTGCTCATACCGTTGAGCGGAACTGAACCGGTAATAACTGTAGGAGGACCCGAATCCGAATGAATTGGGCCGGCCTCCGAACCAGGGCTCCAGGAAACTGAAACTGTAATTCTGATACCCGCTGCCCGTCATCTGGGCACCCAAGGACACCTTCTGGCCATCCCCGCTCGGCAGTGGCGACCATGAATCCCGATCAAACAGGTTCTGTGCCGAGAAGTTGTTGAAATTCAGGCGCAAAGACAGGATCACACCGAACTGCCTGCCGCCAAAACCACCCGAGAACTCGAAATTATCGGTACTCATCGACTCATCCAAGCCATAGGAGATATCCACCGTCTTGTTCTGGAAATCCGGATTCAGATCCGGCGAAATCTTCTCCGGATTGAAATACCCCAGGGTGGCCAATTCACGGATCGTCCGGATGATGGCGGAACGGTTGTACGTCTGCCCAGGCACCGACCGAAGGGTCCTTCGAACCACATGGTCATTGGTTTTGGTGTTGCCGTTGAAGGTGACCTGTCGGACCTTGGCGATCTCGTCTTCGGCGATCACGAAATGCACATCGATCGAATCGCCCGGTACGGTCCGGATGTCATCCTGAATCTGGAAAAACAGGTAGCCGCTGTCGTGGTACAGACTTGTGACATCCGTATTCCGCTTATTCGCCTGCAGATTGGATCGGAACTTCTCCTCGTTGAAGACATCCCCCTTGGCCATGTCCAACGCGTTTTGAAGCTGTTCTTCGGTATAGACCGTGTTCCCTTCCCAGGAGACCTCGCGGAGACGGTACTTCGGTCCTTCCGACACCCGGATCCGGATGCCGTATGCGGGTTTGTTCGCCTTGTGATCGAAGATGAACACCGAATCGGATTGAAGATGGAAATCGCGATGGCCGTTCTTGCGGTAGAACGTCTGCAGGTTCTCCAAGGCGGTCTCGAACTTGGCAGGATCGAACGACTGCCGACCCAGTCGCCACCAGGTTTTGGTCTTGACTTCCTTGAGCTCCCGACGCACACGGCGGTCGCTGAAAGCCTCGTTCCCCTCGATGGCGATCTGGCGGATCTGCACGCGGTCGCCCGGATCCACCTGGAACTCCAACCGCACCCGGTTCCGGACCGTGTCCAAACGCGCCACCTTCACCGTGGTCTCGGTGTTGATGTACCCCTTGTCGGCGTAATACCGACGAATGACCGATTTGGCCTGTGCCGTGACGGCATCCGTCACCGCGAACCCCGGAATCAGGTTGAGCCGCTCACGCAACTCCCTGCGCTGACCGCGACGCACCCCTGTGATCTCGAAGCTCTCCAACCGGGGTTGCTCTTTCACCACGATCTCCAAGGAGATGAACTCCCCGCTGACATCCGTCTGATAGATGTTCACCTCCGAAAACAGGCCGGTACGGAAGATGCGCCTGACCGCATCCCCGATCTGCGGTCCCGGCACCCGGATACGGTCTCCCTCGTTCAATGACGCCGAGGCTCGCACGAAGGCCTCGGTTTGCAGGTCGGCACCGGTCACCGTGATGGTCCGGATCACATAGTCGCGCGGTTGGGATCGGGTGGGGTCGGTGATCTGGGCATAGCTCCATTGCGGAAGCATCGCCAACACCAGAACAGTCAAGAGACGGAAATTCGGATTCACGAAACAGGATTCAGTTGGTCGGAGCCACCGGCTCGGCCACCGTGCCGAACCGCCGCTCACGCGATTGATAGGATTGGATGGCCTGATAGAGTTCGTCTCGCCTGAAGTCGGGCCAAAGGGTCTGGGTGATGTACAGCTCGGAGTAGGCCAGCTGCCACAACAGGAAATTGGATATGCGCTGTTCCCCGCTGGTTCGGATGATCAGATCCGGATCGGGGATGTCGGCCGTCACCAGCTCCGCCGTGATGTGCGCATCGGTGATATCGTCCGGGTTGAGTTCCCCATCGGCGGCCTTGCGTGCCAATTTGCGCACCGCCTGCGTGATGTCCCAACGCCCCGAATAGCTCAACGCCAGATTCAGTTGCAACCGCGTGTTATCTCGGGTCAGGTCGATGGCTTCCCGTAATTCGCGTTGACAGATTTCCGGAAACCGCGTGATCTGACCGATCGCGTTCAAACGGATGTCGTTCTCGTTCAGACGCTGTGTTTCCTTGCGGAGGCTTTGCACGAGGATCTGCATGAGGGCGCCCACCTCCTCCGTCGGTCGGCCCCAATTCTCGGTGGAAAAGGTGTACAAGGTCAGGTATTCCACACCCAGTTGGGCGCAGGCCTCGGTGATGTCTCGTACGGAGTCGACGCCGGCCTGATGACCGAAAGCCCGCATGAAGCCGCGTTTCTTGGCCCAACGCCCATTGCCGTCCATGATCACCGCGATGTGGCGAGGTATCGGCCCGCCCGCTTTGACGGCGTTCTGCCGGTCCAGGTCCGGTCGTGACTGCGGGAGATCCGTTAGCGTGATGGGTTTCAAAATACGGTCGGGTATCATTGCAAATTAGGACTTTGTCGACCCATTCTCAAACGGAAGACTCCGGATTCGGCGCAGCAGTGCCACCATCTCGACGCAGGCGGCGGCGGCTTCCGCACCCTTGTTACCCATTTGGCCGCCAGCCCGCTCCTTGGCTTGATCAAGGGTGTCCGTGGTCAGGATCCCGAAGATCACCGGCTTGCCATAATCGAGGGCCAATCGCCCGATTCCGCTCGTCACAGCCCCGCACACATAGTCGAAATGCGGCGTGTCTCCCCGGATGACCGCCCCCAAGGCGACCACACCATCCACGGTACCGCTCTCGAGCAGGGCTTTCGCCACCGTCGGAATCTCAAACGCGCCCGGACATTCCGCCAGCACGAGGTCGGGTTCCGATATCCCGTACAACCTCAGGGTCTCCAAGGCCCCGTCGCGCAAGGGGTCGGTCACAAACGCGTTCCATTTGGAAACCACCACACCGATTCTCATGTCCATCCCTGCCATGCGACCTCGAATTCGGGAATATGCTGACCCTGGAACCGGCCGATGTTGGATTCCTCGCCCATGCGGTGACCATGATAATCGGATCCGCCTGTGGCCAGAATGCCGACGCGTCGTGCGTAATCGGTCCATTTCCGTTTCACACGGTCATCGTGACGCGGATGCGAGGATTCGATACCCGACAGGCCGCCATCGACCAAGGCCTTGATGTCGGGATATGGGAAGGTGGCACCGGGATGCGCCAGGATCGACACACCGCCCAGGCGCCGGACTTCCGCGATCACATCCAAGGAGTCCGGAAATCGTACGCGGATCGATGCCGATGCGGGGAGAACCCACCGATCGAACGCCGCCTGTATGCCGGACGCATACCCGGCCTTCACCAGAACCCGCGCGATGTGATGCCGACCCAGATTCAGGTGCCCCGCTTCCGCAATCAAATCATCGATTGTCAACGAGACACCTTTGGCGCCAAGAGCGCTCAGGATATCCTTCGCACGGTGGTATCGGGTGGATTTCTGTTCCAACAGGCGGGACGCCCATCCGGGCACATCCGCATCCAGTCCGTATACGAGGAGATGCAGGTCGTGCCGGCCGAAACGCGTCGAGACTTCGACGCCGGGAATGAGGGTCAAGCCCAGACGCCTTGCCAGGGGCGAGGCGTCCGCATAGGCGTCCATGGTGTCGTGATCGGTGATCGAAAAGGTGCGGACGCCTCTGTCGGCCACCAGTCGCACAAGATCGGCCGGGGCCAAGGCGCCATCCGAACATCGGGTATGCAGATGAAGGTCGGCAACCATGTCGCTCAGGGCCTCGACGCCAATTGCGCCCGATACCGCGTGGAGTCGGTCAGAAGCCGACCGGCTTCCCGAACGGTGGCATCGGCACGCAAGCGCCGATCGGTGGTGGCCTTCGAAGATTCGTAACGGGTGAGCAACTCATCGTGCAGCTGCATCCGAACCACGGGCGCGGATTGGTCGAACTCACGATCCCCCAATTCGCGAAGGTGGCGATCGATCCGGGTCCATGATTCCGGATCCGTGGATCGGTCCGTAAGCGGCACCTGCGCCTTCAACTCGGCCAAAAGGACCATGGATCGGGTCTGATAGGCGAATCCATCCTGCCGCAACCAGGCCATGAAATCGAGATACACACCTTCCGGAAGTGCGTCAGAGGCATATCGGTCATGCTTGGAACGGAATTCGTTGGCGAACCGGAAATACTGTCCGCCTTGACGCAACTGCATGTCGAGTCGGTTCGACTCCGGTTCGTCGACCATCAGATCCGGTTCGATGCCCATACCGTCCTTCACGGTCCGGCCGTTGCGGGTCCGGAAGGTGGTACGCATGGAATCCGGCAAAACGGTGGCGTCCGTGCCGTCGTGGCGATATTGGAGGGCTTGGATGGAACGGCCGGATGGCGTGTAATATCGGGAAACGGTCAGTTTCAAGGCGACATTGTACGACAGGGGGCGTACGACCTGCACCAAACCCTTCCCGAAGCTGCGGCCCCCGACCACGACGCCGCGATCCAGATCCTGAATCGCCCCGCTCACGATTTCCGAGGAGGAGGCGCTCCCGCTGTTTTGCAGCACAGCCAAGGCACCGGAGTAAACGGAGGGTTCCCGTGTCCGGTAATCGTCGCGGGTCTCCGCGGCACGACCGTTGGTCCGAACCACCAGCTCACCGGCTGGTACGAACAGGTCGACCAGCTTCACGGCTTCATCCAACAATCCGCCCGGATTGTTCCGAAGATCCAGGATCAGACCTCGGATCGGGGTCGACCGCTGCAAACGGATCAGTTCGGCACGGACCTCCCCCGCCGCGCCGGCGCCGAAGCTGGATACCGCCACATAGGCCAGGCCCAGCTCTTCGTCCATCCAGGTGGCATGCGCGACATTCGGCACCTCCACGCGCGAGCGGGTCAACTCGACGCTCATCGGTTCCTCCAATCCGTGGCGGCGCAAGGTCATGCGGACCGTCGTTCCGACTTCACCCTTCAACAGGCTATGGAGGTCTTCAATCGAATATCCATCCACGGATACGCCATCGATGGCCACGATCACATCGCCGGCCCTGACGCCTTTCTCATGGGCGGAATATCCGTCGATGGGTGCGATGATCACGAGTTGTTGGCCGCGGGCGCCGACTTCGATGCCGACGCCGGTATAACTGCCGCTCACCAACATATCCAGGACGGCATCATCCCCCTCGTCGTACAGGACCGTATAGGGATCGAGCAAGGTCAACATGGCGTCGATGCCCGTACGCAAGAGGCTCCCGGCATCCACCTCATCCACATACCGGGCAGACACCTCCTGATAGACCTCGCTGAACAGCGTCAGGTTGCGCTTGATCTGGAAATAGGCGTCGGTCTGCCACAGCCAGGCAACGACCGCCAGACCAGCCACCCACGTGATGTGGTAGCGTGTCATTCAGCGGCCTCCTGAGGCCACGCGCAGCACCTGTCCTGTCCGGATGCGGTCGCTGTTGAGATTGTTCAGGTCTTTCAACTGGCGCACCGACATGCCATGACGGCTGGCGATGGTTGAGAGTGTGTCGCCGGATCTCACCCGATACGTGGCCACCTGGGTCGATGCCCCGGATGCGTTCGACGCCGAGGCCGCCGTCCGCGCGCGCGAGGGTTGATCCGCCAGTATGGGCACATTGCTGCCACCGGGCACCGGTATGGCGATGGTTTGACCGGGATGGATGGTGGATTTCAGGTTCGGGTTCGACTCGTACAGGTCCGCTACCGTGAGTCCGTACCGGTTTGCGATGATTCCCAACGATTCCCCTGACTTCACCGTGTGGAGGGTGGCGTCGCGACCGGAGGCGATGGGGACGTCACGCAAGCTCCCTTTCAGCACCTCGCCTCTGCCTACCGGCACCTTCAGCGGATAGGGCCTCGGCCCTGGCGGAGTGGACCACCGCAAGAGCTCCGGATTGAACTCCCGCAATTGCTGGCCGGTCATGCCGGCGTTGCGAGCCAGGACGTTCAAATCCGCGCCGCCGGGCACCTCCACCACATCGAACTGGAACTCATCGATCACGGGAGGGCGCTTGAACCCGTAATCTTCCGGATTCAACGCCACCATCGTGGCCGCGATGTAAATGGGCACATACCCGCGGGTCTCTTTTGGCAGATACGGGAAGATGGCCCAGTAATCGCGGGTCCCGCCGGCCAGTTGGATGGAACTGCGCATGCGACGGGTGCTCACATTGTAATTCGCGAGCGCCAGATGCCAATCTCCCCAATGGGCGTACAGGTCTCTGAGATGGCGGGCGGCGGCCCGGGTCGACTTGTGGGGGTCGCGCCGCTCATCGAGCCAATAATTCGCCTCCAAGCCGTAATAGCTTCCGGTCGCCTTGATGAATTGCCACAAACCCACAGCACGGGCGCGGGAAGCCGCGATCGGGACCAACCCCGACTCCACCATGGACAGATGGATGAGCTCTTCCGGCACACCCTCTTCCTGGAAGATCCGACGCATCATCGGGAAATAGACGGTGGAACGATCCAGCCAGCGTTCCATGATCTCGGGGCGTCGTTGCGTCAGGTAATTCAACTGTGCCTGGACCTGCGCGTTGATGATCAGCGGCACCGTGGTGGTGGTGATCGGTTCCCCAACCCGAGGGATGACCAGGGTCTCGTCATCCAGGAGGTCGTCCTGGATGGCGAACATCTCATCCAAAATGGCGAATATCTCGCCCTCACTGTCCCGGATGGGCTCGGTGATGCCATAAAACGCATGATACTCGATCATCACAGTGCGGTAGAGTTCGGCATACCGCCGGTTCGAAGCCGCTTCGGGGTATTCATTGATGATGGATTGCAACATCGACAGGCCATCGAGCAGGGCGCTTTCAGCGGACAGGACATCGTCGACCATGATCGCCTCCAGATGTCGGACGTGAACCCGGTAGACGTCCGTGATCCGACGCATCATCTCCCGCTCGGAATCTTCGGAAACCGATCCGACGCGGACGTCCACCACAACCGGAGGTTCGTAGGGCAACTGCGGCAGAGGTACGGGCTGGTAGGGTACCCGGCCCTCCTGGGCGGTTGCGAGACATGGCCAGCCGAGGAGCAATACGAGAAAAAGACGCGTCATGGGTGGTGAGGTGTGTCGGGGGGAGAAACGCCAAGATAACCAATTTATGATGCGGCTTCTTCGCGCCACCCCTGCGCGATGGGCAGCCGGCGCCCGAATCCGAAGGCTTTGGCACTGATCCGCAGGCCGGGTGCCGCCTGACGTCGTTTATACTCGTTCCGATCCACCATTCCGACCACACGCTTCACAGTGTCCGGGTCGGGAACCGCCTGGAGGATATCGGCCAATGGGGCCTGTTCCTCGATGTAGAGTTTCAGTATCCGGTCGAGCGTGTCGTAGGGTGGAAGTGAATCCGAATCTATCTGTCCGGGACGCAACTCGGCGCTGGGTTCTTTCGACAGGATGCGTTCCGGGATCACCTCATGTCTGAAATGGGTGGTGTTCAACCAACGGCACAGCGCGTAGACATCGGTTTTGTACACATCCGATATCACCGACAGGCCGCCTGCCATGTCGCCATACAAGGTGCAATAACCCACGGCCAGCTCCGATTTGTTTCCCGTGTTCAAAACAAGGTGCCCGAACTTGTTCGACAGGGCCATGATGAGGAGGCCGCGGAGCCGGCTTTGGATGTTTTCTTCCGCCACGCCGAAGGGTGTTCCGGCGAAGTGCGGGTGAAGGACCTGCGCGGTGGAGGCCACAAGGTCGCGGATGGGGATCTCTTCCAGCCGGACCCCCAGATTGCGGGCCAGAAGCACGGCGTCTTCCACGCTGCCTGCGGAGGAGTATTCGGATGGCATGGCGACACAGGTCACGGCATCCGGTCCCAGCGCCTCCCGGGCAAGAACCGCCACCAAGGCCGAATCGACGCCGCCACTCAAGGCGACCAGCACCTTGCCAGGGAATCGCGTTTTCGCGACATAATCGCGGATACCCATGGTCAAGGCCTGGAAGAGCCGCTCCATCGGATCGGTCGAACGCGGCTTGGACAACCCGAAGAGGGTCGGTTTGCCGTGCTCGTTCAGAAAGACATCGCAATGGCCGGATTCGAAAAACCCGGCCGAGGCCACCACGTCACCATCCGCGTCGAGTGCCAGGCTATCGCCATCAAACACGACCTCGGTGTTGGCACCGGTCTGATTGGCATACAGAATAGGCTTTTTCAACCGTAGCGCATGGTTGCGAAGCATCTGCAACCGCAGATCGGCCTTTCGGAAACTGTAGGGTGATGCCGACACGTTCACGATCACATCGGCGCCGCGTCCGACCCGTTCCGCGGCCGGATTCAGGTGGTACTGATGGTAGACGATCTCATTCTCGTCGTTCCAGATGTCTTCGCAGATGGTCACACCCAGCTTGCTACCGCGGAAGGCGATCGGTTCGAAGTCGGTGTTCGGCTCGAAATAGCGGTGCTCGTCGAAGATGTCGTAGGTCGGCAGCAAGGTCTTGTGCGCGACGCCGACAACACGACCCCCGCACGCCAATATCGCACTGTTCCGGATGCGGCGGCTGCTCCCTTCCGGCGCCGGCGTGATGGTGCCGAACAGCAGGCCGGTCGGGCCGCTGCCGGAGACCAGGTCGATGTTGGCCCGGAAGACGGCCTCCGTGAACGAGCGACGCTCCAACAGATCCATCGGAGGGTAGCCGCAAACAACCAGTTCCGGAAGGATCAGCAGGTCGATGCCGTCTGCCACGGCCACGTCATACGCCGTTCGGATCAGCGTCAGGTTGCCGGCCAGATCCCCGACGGTCGGGTTGAGTTGCGCCAGTCTGACCCTCATCGGTTCAGGGTGCCTTGAACACGTTGCGTCCGCCGACCCAGGTTTCCAACACACGGATCTGCCAGATCTCGGATTCCGGAATCTCGAAATAATCCCGGTCGATCAGGATGAAATCGGCACGTTTACCTGGTTCGAGCGTACCGACGTTTTGCTCGTCATGACCGGCCCATGCCGCGTCCAGGGTGAACGCGCGCAAGGCTTCGATTCGGTCCATCCGGTGCTCCGGATGCCAGCCACCCGGAGGGCGCCCCTTCTGATCCATGCGGGTGACGGCCGAATACAACCCGAAGAAGGGGTTCACGGCTTCGACCGGGAAATCGGACCCACCCGCGATGCGGCTGCCTTGGGCCATGAAGGTGCGCCAGGCATAGGCGCCCCGGATGCGCTGGATGCCGACCCGCGCCTCGGCCATGTTCATGTCGCTCGTGGCGTGCGTCGGCTGCATGGACGGAATGATGCCGAGCGCGGCGAACCGCGGGATGTCGGAAGGGGCTACCACCTGCGCATGTTCGATGCGATGGCGGAGACCGTCGTCGCCATGGGCCGCCTTCAGACGTGCGAATGCGTCGAGGGCCACCTGGTTCGCCTGATCGCCGATGGCATGGTAGGCGATCTGAAATCCGGCGCCCGACACACGGTCGAACAGGTGCGTCGCGGCATCGGCCGTTTGGAACAGAAGTCCGCGATTGGAGGGATCGTCGGAATACGGTTCCACCAACGCGGCACCACGGCTGCCCAACGCACCGTCTCCATACAGTTTGACTCCGGGCAGGTGGAGAAGGCCGTCATACAGATCATGGCGAGGACCATCGGTGGACAATTCCTCGAAGGCATGCCCTGCTCCGGCGATGTAGGAGGTGATGCGGACCGGCAAGGTTCCCTCCGATGCCAGGGTGTTGAACAGCGCCCACGCGGTCGGTTCCGTGCCCATGTCGTGCACACCGGTGAGACCGGCGGTGGCGATGGCCGCCAAGGCGGCTTCCAACGCGAGCCGGCGGCCGGTCGCGTCGGGTGTCGGAACCAGTCGCTCCACAAGCGCCGAGGCCTTGTCGATCAGGATTCCCGTCGCGGCGCCACCGGCGTCTCTCATGATCACACCCCCCTCCGGATCAGGTGTGGTCGAGTCGATTCCGGCCATGCCCAACGCCATCGAATTCACCCATGTCGCGTGGCCATCCACACGTTCCAGCAACACCGGTCGATCCGAAATGATGCGATCCAGATCCGACGCCGTCGGAAAAGCCGTGTTCGACCACAAGGTTTGGTTCCAGCCACGACCGATCACCCATCGGCGGTCCGGATGCGCGGCGGCAAAGGCCTTCACCTTGGCCAAGGCGTCTTCCTTGCTGTTCATGCCCATCAGATCCACGCTCAGGATGGATTGGCCGAGTGCCATCACGTGCGCGTGGGCATCGATAAGCCCCGGCATCAGCGTGCGGCCGCCTCCGGATAGGCGGCGAAGGCCTCGTACCTTCATCGTATCGGCTGATCCGATGACCAGGACACGTCCGTTCCGGATGGCGATGGCATTGAATCGGACCAGGCTGCCCGCGCTGTCGAGCGTGTAACCGTTCACATCCGTCATGAGAAAGGAATCGGAATCGAAACGCGCGCAAGTTGCGGACAGCATGACGGCCAGAATCACTGAAACGGTTCTCATCACGTACCGGGTTTGGGAATTTCGTAGCTTGAAAATTTCAATGTAGACAAAATACGCACCCCATGGACGCACTCGTCATCGCCGAAATCCCTCTTGATCAAGCGGATGTGATCCAGACCTTGAACCGACTGGTATTCGGAGAAAGCCGTTTGGTGCAGCATGTGGAGCATCCGGGCCTGCTGATCTTGACCGCCACATGGAAGGGAACCCTGGTGGGCTTCAAGATCGGATATCCGAAAGACCGGCAAACCTTCTATTCGGCCAAGGGCGCGGTGGATCCGGCCTTCCGACGCCGCGGCGTGGCGCGCAAACTGCTGCATTTCATGATGAGCCGTGTGTATCTGTCCGGTTTCGACACGTTCCAGTACCACACCTTCCCGAACCGCGACCCGGGCATGCTCATCATCGGGCTTCAGGAGGGGTTCCGGGTGACCGACGCAAGACACAACGACGAGTTCAACGACTGGCAGGTGGAGCTGAGCAAACCACTGACCGGCGGGGATTGACCGCCCCCTTAAACACACGTAGCCGAGAACAGGGTCCTCGGCTACGTTTCAGGATTTCGACCTTGGATCAGCTACCGTAGGTATCGTTCTGAACCAGGTTGGGGTTGGCCAACATCTCCCGTTGCGGGATCGGGAACACCATCCGCGGATCGTTCCATTGGATGTCCGGGCTGCCTTGCAGACGGGTCGTTCCTTGCAGACGCTTCAGGTCGAGCAGCAAGACCCCTTCGAACATGAGCTCGTTGCGACGCTCGGCCAGGACATCGGCCAAGGTGACGGTCCCCTTGGCGGCCAAGCCGACGCGCGCCCGCAGGGCGTTGATATCCGCCTCCGGTGTTGCGCCACCGACGAAGGCGTTGGAACCGCCCGCGCGCAGACGTGCATTGACCTCGGCACGAACCAGATGCATTTCCGCCAGACGCAACACGGTGATGTTGGTGCGGCGGGGATCGACGACACCATCGGGCGACGCGTATTTGGCGCTCATGCGGCCGCGGCTGGTCGCCACGAACAGGCCCGAACGCACATCACCGACCTCATAGCGGGTCAGGTGGGCGTCACGCACCTGGATATCGGCCCGGCCATAGGGCAAGGGCGCGTAGAAGACCGCCATGTCGTTGCTGAAGGCCGTGGCCGTGTTCTGGACCGCGAAGATGGTTTCCGATCCATTGGAGGTCCGGACATAGTTGCCACGGATATCGGGAAACAGACTGTAGCGGTTGGAGGCGATCACACGTTGCGCTTCCGCACCGGCCTTGGCATAATCACCCATGGCCAGGTAGACGCGGGTCAGCAAGGCGCTGGCCGTGAACGTGTTGGCGAACACGCCATTGGTCTGCTGCAGCGCATCACGGGCTTCGGTCAGGTCGGTCGTGATGCGGTTGTAGACTTCCTGGACCGTGTTCCGGGCCACTTTGAGTTCGTCGGTCACGCCACGTGTCGGTGTCAGTACGATGGGCACGCCCAGGTTCGTCGCCGGATTGCCATCGTTGAAGGCCTTGCCGAAGACCTGCACCAGGTTGAAATAGGCCGCACCACGCAGGAACTTGGCTTCCGCCTCCGCTTTCGCCTTGGCGGCCGCATCCGAACCGAACACACCCGTGGCACTGAGCACGTTGTTGGCGCGGTTGATCACATTGTATGAACCGGACCAATATGCGGCGATGAACGAGTTATCGGTCAGGATCGCCTTGGTGTTCACTTCCCGAGGCTGCAGGAAGGTGCCGTTGAAAAACACCTCGTCGGTCGGCGCCGCGAAGATGTCGGTCAGGTAGATGTAGCTTCCTCCATAGGTGTTGGCTCCGCCCAGGATGGCGTAGCCACCGACAACGGCGGTTTGAACGTTGCCGGGCGTGGAAAGGGCCACGTCGTCGGAGATGGAGGCTTGCGGCTCCAGCTCGAACAAGGAATCGCAGGCCGACATCCCGAAAAGGGCGGCCGCGATGAACAGTGTGGAAATACGAGATTTCATGATAGGATATGATTGAATACCGTGTGGATCAGGTGGTTCAGAAACCGATGTCAATACCGAAGGTGATGGTTCTGGACTGCGGGGCCGTGTAGAATTCCGTACCCAGGGCGATGTTGCCGGCCAGGAAGTCGGTGTTCATCTCCGGATCGAATCCTTTGTATTTGGTCCATGTCATCAGGTTCACGCCGTTGGCGTAGAACCGCATCCGGTTGAGTCCGCTGCCATTGAGGTACTGGCGAGGAACCGTATACCCGACCGAGACGGTTTTCAGACGCACATACGACGCGTCGGAGATGTATCGGGAAGAGTGTTGGTTTCCGTTGGTGCTCAGATAACGAGCCTGGGGAATCCGGTTGCTCTTGTTCTCGGGGGTCCAGCTGTTGAGCTGCTCGCGGTAGGAGTTGTCTTCGAAAATACCGTTACCACGGCTCCAACGGCCGGATCCGCCGATGTAGGCATCATTGCCATAGACGAACTGGAACTGCACGCCGACATCCAGACCCCGGAAGCTGAACGTGTTGCCCAAACCGCCGATGAACTTGGGATTGGGGTTGCCGATCACGCAACGGGTTGCCAGATTGTAGTTCGTGGTCGACGGACCGCCATCCGCGTCGCTGCGCGGCACCTTGCAGTCCACATCCGAGAACACACTGAAGAGCGCGTCGCCGTTGGTCTGATCCACACCGAAAAACTTGGGCGCGAAGAACACGCCGATGGGCTGGCCCTCCATGGC
>Ga0169931_10001747_pt1 | contig 35813 bp, 34 predicted proteins | sample Kivu_15m_20L_FD_129675 | JGI IMG/M metagenome (GOLD analysis project Ga0169931, IMG submission 129675) | Freshwater microbial communities from Lake Kivu, Western Province, Rwanda to study Microbial Dark Matter (Phase II) - Kivu_15m_20L... | ecosystem: Environmental > Aquatic > Freshwater > Lake...
GCCATCTCTGTTAAAACAGCATACCGCTCAGGGTGCACACCGGTATTGTCCAGTGGATTTTCACTCTCAGGAATTCTCAAAAACCCTGCTGCTTGCTCGAAGGCCTTTTTGGAAAAACGTGGCACTTCAAGCAAAGCATCTCTGGATTTAAAGAGTCCTTTTGTACCCCGGAACTCGACAATTCCTTTGGCAAGTGAAGGACCGATTCCAGCAACGTGAGAAAGTAAGTGGTATGATGCGGTATTGAGGTTCACTCCGACTTGGTTCACGCAGCTATCGACCACATGGTCCAACGAACGCTTCAAAGCCGGCTGAGATACGTCATGCTGATACTGACCAACGCCGATACTCTTCGGATCAATTTTGACCAGCTCAGCGAGAGGGTCCTGCAATCGACGAGCGATCGAGATGGCTCCACGAACCGTCAGGTCCAACTCGGGAAACTCTTCGCGAGCAGCTTCACTCGCACTGTAAACGCTGGCTCCTGCTTCGTTCACCATGACTACTGGGATCGAGAGTCCTTCATCTTTCAATGCCTTGCGAATGAAGACTTCGGTCTCACGACCAGCAGTGCCGTTTCCTACTGCAATCGCCTGAAGCTCTACATTCTTTGCAACTTCTACCAGGAGCTTCTGTGCATTGCGACGCGCGTCCTCAGTCTGCAAGTGCATCACATTTGAGGCGATGTATTTACCGCTCGCATCGACCACCGCCAACTTGCAACCCGTTCTGATCCCTGGATCAACACCCAATACTGCTTTGGATCCATAAGGCGCCGCCAAAAGAAGCTTTCTGACATTCTCAGAGAAAACTTTGATCGCAGCATCGTCACCCACTTGCTTCAATGCTTTGTGGACTTCGCTTTCGATACTCGACCACACATGAGCCTTGAGAGCCAAGCGTGCCGCTTTTTTCAAAATAGCAGCACCAGGAGAGTCATGAACCGTGCAAGCCTCCACCTCAAACTGCTTCAACAACTCCGCCTCAAGATCCTCCCCTTCAGGTTTGCCCCCCAAAGAAAGAGCCAACTCTTCCTCCATCCATCCACGACGAATCGCGAGGTAACGATGAGAGTTCTGTGGCTCCATGAGCTTCGATACCAACTCATGGTAACTGAAGTAGTTTTCAAACTTGCTATTGGGTTTAGCCTTATCACCTTTGGCTGTCCGAACGTATCCACGCTCGAACAGAGCTTGTCTGACGACCGAACGGAGTCTCTGGGTCTCAGACAGACGCTCAATCAAAATGTCCTGAGCTCCATCGATCGCGGCTTGAGCATCCTTTATGTTTTTTTCGTCGTTGCGGAACGTAAATGCCCACAGTTCCAAAGTCTGTCCGTCTTGAGGTTTTTCTTTGCCGTGCCCACAATCCCAAATCCAGTTCGCCAACGGCTCCAAACCTGCCTCTCGAGCGACAGTGGCCTTCGTTTTGCGTTTTTGTTTATAGGGAAGATACAGGTCTTCGAGAATTTCGAGCTGAAATGCATTCCGAATCTGGACTTTCAATTCTGGGGTGAGTTTTTGTTGTCGATCAATCTCGCCCAGGATGAATTCTTGGCGCTTCAGGATCTGATCCCAGTTCTCTTTCGCATCGATGACCGCCTGAATTCCTACTTCATCAAGATTTCCCGTCTGCTCCTTTCGATAACGGGCAATAAACGGAACCGTTCCTCCCTCTGCGACCAGCTTCAACACGGACGCAGCGGAAGAAATAGAAATTCCTGGATTCTTTACAGGAAACCATTGCTCAAAGGATTGGGTCGGGACGTAAGTACCAGATGTAGTTTCACTCATATTCGGCGTCATCGTGCCGCAAGATCTGCGCTCTGAAAAGGGGGCAGGAAAGATGACTAAAAAAAAACCGACCCTCTCCCATTTCGCCTAGGGCCATGGCTATGCTACCCCTGCCCCATGTTCACCGGGATCGTGGAGAGATTGGGAAATGTACGCGAAGCAACAAAAACCCGCGATGGGTTGGAAACCTGGGTGGAGACGGGATTTGCCGATCTTACGCTGGGAGAGAGCGTAGCGGTCAACGGAGTCTGCCTGACGGTTGCGAAGTTTCGCGGAGCCCCATCAGCGGGGCTGGTCAAATTCTTTTTGAGCTCAGAGACACTGGATAAAACCGCTCACGCCTCACTCAGGGCAGAACAAAAAGTGAACCTAGAGCGCGCACTTCCAGCAAATGGCCGACTCAGTGGCCACTGGGTACAAGGACACGTCGACGGGGTCGGTACACTCACTCGGGTCGTTCCGACGGGCGAGAGCTTCCACCTCACCATTGAACTCCCCTCTTCGCTCCTTAAATACTGCATCAGCAAAGGCTCCATTTGTGTGGATGGAATTAGCCTCACCATCAATTCGCTCCGAGAAGATGGGGTCGAGCTCATGATCATTCCTCACACCTGGGAACATACCCACCTCAGCACCCTTGCAGTAGGCGCAATGGTCAATATCGAAGTAGACGTACTTGCAAAATACGTAGAGAGACTCCTGCAATGCCACACCAATTGAAGAACGCACTGGAAGCCCTGAGAAAAGGGCAAATGGTCATCCTCGTTGATGACGAAGACCGAGAGAACGAAGGAGACTTGGTACTCTCGGCTACGGGGGTCACGCCAGAGGCGATCAACTTCATGGCGAAGCACGCACGTGGTCTGATCTGCCTATCTCTCGAATCAAAAAGAGTCGCTGAACTCGAGCTCCCGATGATGGCTCCACGGAACCAATCCCCCAAAGGGACGGCTTTTACGGTTTCCATCGAGGCTAAAGAGGGCGTTACCACTGGTATTTCTGCTCATGACCGGGCGCACACAATCCGGGTCGCCGTCGATTCCAACAAAGGACCAAGCGACCTCATTACTCCCGGACATATCTTCCCACTCCGAGCCGTGGAGGGGGGCGTTCTCGTGCGAGCAGGACACACCGAGGGCTCCGTCGATCTCATGAAGCTCGCGGGACTGCCAGCAAGCGCCGTGATTTGCGAGATCATGAACGACGATGGGACCATGGCCCGCCTTCCCGAACTCAAGGTGTTCGCTCAGACTCACTCCATCCCGATCGTATCTATCCAAGAAGTCATCGCAGCTCGAATGCAGTCGGAAAGTCTAGTCGAGGAAGTGGCTCGAACTAAACTACCGTGTGAGTATGGAAACTTTGAATTCGACCTTCGTGCCTTCCGTGGAAAAATCGACGGAACGGAACATCTCGCACTCATTAAAGGGCCCCTCACCGATACCGCTTTGGTTCGCGTTCATTCGGAATGCTTAACAGGAGATGCTTTGGGTTCTCTCCGTTGCGACTGTGGTCCACAACTTCAAGCGGCACTCCGACAAATCAGTGAGGCGGAGAGCGGCGTCCTCATTTACATGCGAAGACATGAAGGACGCGGGATCGGCTTAATCAATAAACTTAAGGCCTATGCCCTTCAAGATGAAGGCATGGACACCGTCGAAGCGAATCGACACCTCGGCTTCCAAGTTGACCTGAGACATTACGGCTTAGGAGCACAAATACTGCGGTCACTCGGGATCAAAAAAATTCGACTTTTGACCAATAACCCCAAAAAAGTCATTGGACTCGAAGGATATGGACTCACGATTGTGGAGAGAGTGCCCATCGAAATTGAGTCAAACCCCCACAATCGTCGTTATTTGGAAGTGAAACGCGAAAAGCTCGGCCATACACTTGAGCTTCCTTCTCAGCCAAAATCCAAGACACCTTCGGAAAAAGGAAGAAAACAATCATGAAACCATTTGCCATTGTAGTGAGCCGCTTCAACCCAGAAGTGACACAAGGACTTCTGAGTGGAGCAAAAGAGTACTTGGCCGAAAAAAAAATCCAGGTTCACACCGATGACCTATTCGATGCCCCAGGCGCCTTCGAAATCCCTCTCATTGCGCAGACCTTAGCAAAAACAGGAAAGTACGCAGGAGTCATCGGACTTGGGTGCGTCATCAAGGGGGACACGGCTCACTTCGAATTCATCAGCCTTGGAACAGCTGTTGGGATTCAACAAGCCTCACTCTCTACTGGAGTACCCATCACTTTCGGCGTGCTCACCACCTACACGGATGAACAAGCGCTAACGAGAAGTCGACCTAACGCAGAGAACAAGGGTCGTGAAGCTGCCGGAGCAGCGTATGAGGCCGCCCAGCTCATTCAAAAAATCGAAGGCAGCTCGCAAAACTAAAGTCAGGGCTTCTCGCCAAAACTGAGTGCTTGAATCCCTGACTTCGAAACAAAACAGAACTTACGCTGCTTTCCTGGCCGTTGAGCGGATCACTCGTTTTCCACCGGACGCTGTTTTTCTCGAAACGCGAGCCCGGGCCGATGAAACCGTTTTCGATCGAACGGGACCCTTTTTCGAAGCCACCTCCTGCTTCTTTCGAACTGGACGTGCTACCGAAGGAGCTGCCGCAGTCGCTGCGCGCCCACGCCGTACTCTCCTTGCATCCAGGGGAATCACCCCTGCAATCATCGCTTCAGCTTCGGTATTTTCCGCGCGCGGAGGATTCTTTCGGGTCTCCTGGATCGCCTCTCGAGCCGCTTTTGCAGCCCTCTTTGCAACAAGAGAGAGTCTTTGAGAGAACTGAGTTCCCGTTTTCGGCGCACGGGTGCTCGCTTTTTTGGAACGTGCGGACTTGGTTTTGCGAGCAGTACGAGCAACACGGGATTGATTCGGTCTTGAAGATGCTGATCTTGCCATTGCGGTAATTCCTCCTATGAGACACCGGGAGCAATGGCCGTGCCAGGTCGAGGCTCCGAATCAAGACTCTTCTGGTTTTATTTTTGGTCCGGAGTTCGTGCATTTCAGGATATGGAGGATTTTCAAATGCAGGGCCCTGAGTTTATATCCTCTCATTATGAAAGATCATCAGGGTCCGTCACTTTCCACTTATTCGATGCCCCTTGCTGGGTTTGGAAACACGTTTGAATCCGAAGCGATTCCAGGAGCTCTCCCTCGGGGCCAGAACTCACCTCAAGTTGCCCCGCTTGGGCTTTATGCCGAGCAACTGAGCGGAACCGCATTTACTGCCCCACGACACTCCAACCTTCGCTCTTGGCTCTATCGGATCCGCCCCTCCGTTGTTCACTCCCCCTTTGAATTACATGACTCTCTTAACAGGGGAGATTTTCGCACGGCTCCTTTTGGTGACCGCCCTCCCTCTCCACAACAGATGCGATGGAGCCCTCTTCCAATCCCTTCCCATGGCGAAAAAAAGGACTTCCTAAGTGGTATTACCACCCTGGCCGGTAACGGGTCCGTGTCCTCTGGGCATGGATGCGCCGCTCACGTCTATGTCACCAACGCACCCATGGAAGAGCGTTTTTTCGTAAACGCGGACGGTGAGCTTCTCATCGTTCCTCAAGCTGGTCCCATTCAGATACGAACTGAAATGGGAATTCTAGAAGCTGAGCCCTGTGAAATCGCGGTGATTCCTCGAGGAGTCAAATTTCAGGTCAACCCCACCCAGAATACATCGCGCGGATACATTTGCGAAAACTACGGCGCCCCCTTCAAGCTTCCGGAACTTGGACCGATTGGTGCAAACGGATTGGCTCATGCTCGAGACTTTGTCAGTCCAAATGCGTGGTTCGAAACAGGGCCGAGCAGCGAATTCTCACACGAGCTCATCCACAAGTTTCAGGGGAAGTTCTGGAGTTCACAGCTCTCGCATAGTCCATTGGACGTCGTTGCGTGGCACGGGAATTACGCTCCCTATAAATACGATCTCCGAAAATTCAACACCATCGGTACCGTGAGTTACGATCACCCCGATCCCTCCATTTTTACGGTGCTGACTTCACCGAGCGACACCGTCGGAACGGCCAACGTCGACTTCGTGATCTTCCCCCCCCGTTGGATGGTCGCAGAACATACCTTTCGTCCGCCCTATTATCACCGCAACATCATGAGTGAGTTTATGGGGCTCATCACCGGCATTTACGATGCAAAAGAAGAAGGCTTTCTTCCCGGAGGAGCAAGCCTGCATAACTGCATGAGTGCACACGGGCCTGATGCTACAACGTTTGAGAAAGCATCCGCATCTGCACTCTCACCCCAGAAAATCGATCAAACCATGGCCTTCATGTTTGAATCTCGTTACCCGTTTGAAACCACCCAAGCCGCTCACGAACCCTCACTCCTTCAAGGGGACTACTGGAAATGCTGGCAGGGGCTCAAAAAGAACTTCGTTTGAAGCTTCTCATTGGCCCCCAACCCAAAAAAGACGGGACGAATTTTGCGGCCGATTACCAATCAATGGTGATCGGCACAATCACTTGATCCAGAACGCGACCGTTGGAGTCCAGAATCTGAAAATCCATGGTCCAGTCCCCTTCCATGAAGAAAGCGATACGAGAAATCTCGTAAACCCCCGCTGACTTCATTACGGTCTTAGTAGGGGCAGAACCGTGGCCCATCGAAGGCATATCCAAAACAAGTTTGATCGCTTTGGGAGAAACTGGAGCGCCCGAACTCAACTGAGATAAGCGAAGTCCTAAAGTAGCCTCTTCGTACTGTTCGGGAGCGAAAACCCAAGTGGTGTTTCCACAGACTCCAGCGCGAGTAAACACAAGGTCGCATTGTGGCGCTGCTTCCACAGAAGAAACAACACTGAAGCTACCGATGACCCATGCCGATAAAAACCAAAATATCCTGGCCTTCATCTCAAAACCCCAGTGCCGAAAAGCAGGAAACGGAAGTAATCTGACTGACTGCCTCGGTCGGACGGCAGATCGAGTACTGATAAGCTCGGTGCTCCGGAGTAGCCAATGCTTGAGATGCGTGGGCGCCAATAATGTGGTTTTTTGCATCGCCTGCCATAATGGACTCTTCAGCGATCAATTCACCGGTGGGAGCCATCAACAAAAAGTCCCACATGAATCCATTGCCGATTCCGTAAGGGATTCCGAGGATCCCCTCGATCCCACCGTCACCGAAAGCGAGATAATCCACACCTTCTTTTGCAAACTTCGCAGTACCGATCCGATTGGTCACTCCCCACGCTTCCTTGGTGAACAGATACTGTGGCTCGGAGGTGCCCATCGGAAGAACAATCGTTTGCGTTTCCGAACTGCCAACCTCACCCAAGCGGTAGTACATAACTTTAGCGCAGGACCATGATTTTCCTACCTTGAGCTCGAAAGTACGTGGAGGATGAGTCTTCGACTCTTGAGCGAGCTTCTGAATACATTGAGTGAGCTCCTGTGACTGTCCAGGAGATAAATAAAACTCCGCATAAGCTGTGGATGATTGAGCGACAAGAGCTGTGAGCACGGTTGCAAACAAACTAAACGAGACTTTCATACCGATTGTTCCTTTCCTAAATCAAAAAAACGAAAAAATAAGAAACCCGTCTGCACTACGCTTCCAGAAGAGACGATGCAACCCTATTTACCAGAGATTCCGCACTACACCTTCAGGTACGACATTCTGTCCTATTTCACTCGAGGCACTGATCCTGGACATCCACTCGAACGTTTGCCAATCTCTCAACCATGAGCCCTAAACTTCGAGTAAAAACTGATGACTGTGTACCCTTACTCAAAGCTCTCGGCGATGAGACACGATGGACGATCGTTCGACTCCTGATCACCCAACCCATGAACGTCACCGAGCTATGCGAAACTCTACGAGTAGCGCAACCCAACGTCTCTAAGCATTTGAAGATCCTGCGCGAAGCAGGACTCGTTACTGCCGAAAAAACCGGTAAAGAAGTCGAAAACCGAATCACGGACTCCTTCAAAATCCAGCTCACTCAAAATCAAAATCGACTCGACGTGGGTTGCTGCAGTTTTGATTTCCAATCACGAAAAATCGATCCCCAGTTTTGATCTACAGGACTGTAAAGAAATTGAATACTGAACCCTCATTCATATTCTAGTTTAGGAATATGAAAAAAGTCTTTAGCTTAGATGAATGACTCCATCTCTAGCAGCCGTGAATTCATCAAACTCATACATTTCGACTCCGACCTTCGATTACACGGCGATCATGGGAGGAGCGGCTCTCACTCTCGCTCTCCCATTTGTGGTCACGTTTGCCCCTGCGACCCTTCCTCTCTTCTTTTGAGTATGGATTGTCTTCTTTGAAGGCTCTCACTTCTGGGCGACCCTTTCGCGCACGTATTTAGACCGAAAATTTTCATCCGAAAACAAAGGCCTTCTCGTTGGAAGCTTAGTGTTCTTTGTCTTCCCTGCGCTTGCAGTCGCTCATTGGAATGCAACCGGGTCCAAGTTAGCCCTTGATCTGTACGGCTTCTTTATTTTTGTGTGGAGCCTCTATCACAATGCACGTCAGCATTATGGCTTCCTCAGTATCTATTCCAAGAAGGGCGCCGAAACCACGGAGGTCAAGTCCAGTCGAACCCTTTGGCTCTATCTTGCCATCGTGATTCCGCAGTTCTATTTTTTGATGTTCCACAAAGCACCCTTGGCTCTGAGCTTCTTCCCAAGCAGGGAAACCCTCGGTGGAGCAGCAGATCTTATTCAGTATGCATGCTGGATTCTCTCCGCTAGCGTGGGCCTTAGACTGACTCAGTGACTTTTTGGGCTCCTCCCAGAAAAGCCTCACTCAGATTTACTCCTTGGTCTGTTGGGTTTTCTACACCGGCATGTTCTATGGAGTTGCGCCGCGCGAGCCTTTCTTTTCAGCAGCTCAAAATGGGGCCCAAAACCTCATGCTTTTGGCGATCATGAACTCGCTCTTTCACAACATACAGTATCATGCGATCGTCTGGACCTACGCTCGCAAGCGTTACATCGAAAACCAAGAGAACGTCTCCCGTGACCTTTTGGGGTTTGCTTCGAGAATCAACGGCTCTTTCAAAGGATACGCAACGGCCTCGATCCTGATGGGTGTCGGTTTCGCCTGGATTGTGAACGGTCTGGGCGACTGGCCAAATTGGCAGGGAGTTGGACCGTTTCACGAAATGAGCGCCCTTTCTTATGTGCTCTTTTTCGGAATCATCGGTCACCACTTCTTCCTGGATCAAATGATCTGGCGTCCATCGCGTCAAAAGGATCTCCGATCCTACCTCAGACTGGACCCATAACACCCTCGTTCACGAAAGTAGGCGCCCTCTCTTATAAGCGGGCGCTTCAACTTGCGACTCTCTCTCAAGTGGCCGGCTCTCTCACCGCTCTGGTCCTCGCCCAAGGACTCGTCGCTGCCTTCTCAGGTAAGGGACTCGTTCCGAGCGATGTCCTTCAACTCAGCACTTTTTTCCCCTCGCGGTCTCCCTAGCTGCTGCCCTCACGGTGTTCCTTGCGACGCGATTCGGATTTCCCATCTCGACCACACACGCATTGACAGGGGGATTGGTAGGGGCAGGTCTTGCCGCATCCCCAGCCGGAGTGGACCTGACTCAGCTCGGAGGAGCATTCTTTCTTCCCCTCCTGGTGAGTCCCATCATCGCTTTCGCCCTCTCCATCGCGGTATCGAAGCTTTCAAAAAAGGTCCCCTCCCACCCAGTACTCATGGGGGCTCACACCTTAAGCGCAGTCACCGTCTGCTTTGCACGAGCGCTGAACGATACTCCAAAGGTAGCAGCCTTGATCCTTGCGAGCCAGGCACTTTCACCTCATCTCACACTCAGCCTTGTTGCCGCATCTATGGCGCTCGGTGGCTTACTCAGCGCAAAAAAAGTGGCAGAGACCCTCTCCAAAAAAGCCGTTCAAATGAACGAAACCGAGGGATTATCCGCAAATCTCGTGACGGGCTTACTCGTCATTTTCGCCTCAAAACTCGGTATGCCCGTCTCGACTACTCACGTCTCAGGTGGATCGATCTTTGGAATCGGAATGATGTCCGGTAAGGCCGATGCCGCAACGATCCGGGGAATCCTTCTCGCATGGGTCACCACTCTTCCAGTCGCAACCTTGATTGCCTATCTGGCATTCCTGGCGCTAACAGCAGGCGCCTGAAGCGCAAGTCCCGTTCTTTAATCCACCTGCTGGGGCACTCGAAGTAGGACCACAATCAAAGAGTCCAAAATGGCGAGCTTTATCCCCCTGCAGGATGAAATGCTCACGGTAAGCAGGAGCAGAAATCATATCGGCCGTGTTTCCACAGACGAGCATGGGTTTTCCTGGAACGAAAAGATGATGGTCATCGAGAAGAAAGGAATGCGGGGACTCGACCACTGAGCCTCGATAGGTCGCAACTTGCCCGTAATCTTCACAACGGTCCTCTAACGGGAGCTTGAATGCTCGAAAAGTGATCGACTGAAAGCCAGCATTTCCTAGCTTCGCGGCGATTTTTGGATCGTTGATCGTCAGAGGAGTGCTCGAAATCTTTCGGACATCAGGGCAGCCGAGCTCGGCCATCAATCGTCGAAAATCTTCGACATAAAGCGCCGCTCCCAGGCACTCACCCAAAAGCACTGGGTCCTCAGCGCACTCTTTAGGGAGACGGCGATCGACGAAAACATCACTAAAATAAAGCTCGCCACCCGGTTTGAGTGCCTTCCAAACCTCCCGAAAGAGCCCGGGCTTATCAGGAGATAAGTTTGTCACACAATTCGAGACAACCAAGTCCACTGATCCTGCCTCGATTCCAGCGCCCGAAAGATCTTCGATATACCCTTGAACAAAGCGGACATTGGAGCGTTCATAACCAAACGCCTGTCGATGTCCCTCTTCGTGGCGACGAGCCACATCGAGCTACTCAGAGGTCATATCAATTCCAATGACCTGCCCCTTCTCTCCCACTAACTGTGAAAGAAGATAGACATCCCGCCCCGTCCCACATCCCAAATCGAGCACGGTCCGACCTTGCAGCGCGACCGGAAAAGGACTCCCGCATCCATAAAATCGATCGAGAATCTCTGGATGGATGTTTTTCATCAAAGGTCGCACATGCAGAGGGAGTGCCTCAGCAGAACAACATGCACTCGTCTTCAGGTCCGTCGAGGAGGAGAGGACTTTTCCATAGTAGTTTTGAACCTTTTCAAGAGTCAGAGGGGAACTGAATTGAACCATCATCCGAAAAGACTAGAGTGATCCGCTCCGAACCACAACCCTCCCTGGCTTCCCCCCCCAGACCCTGCTACCCTAGAGGAGGCAGCTAAACTGAAAGACAAGAGAAGGGAAAACAATGCTAAGCGCACGGATCAACCTTTTGACATTTCTTGGTTTGCTGCTTTCAGCATCCTTCGCTTCAGCAACCTCTCCGAATCGCAATTGCGAGGAAAAAACAGTAAAACTGAATGCGGAGGGTGGCCCTCTCGAGAACATCGGAATTCAGGATCAGGACGGCCTGGCAACTTGCTTTGCCAACACAGCCTCACTCATGCTCTCGGCAAGTCTACCTAACCATCCCAAAGTTTCTTTTCTAGACCTCGCGCTCCTTCAATCTTCTGCCGACTCGCGAGGAACGGGCGCTGCACTTACCAAGAGCAGCCACCTCAGTGATCAGCCAGTTGCAGCATTCGAGTTTGGCTTTGTTTGTACCTCGATCAATGAGGCACTCAAGAGGGGCTACGCCTGTACCCAAGAGTCCTTCCCTGTAGAGGCGGGCGGCTATATCAACACCAGTGATGCGGAACTCATTCGATCCTTTGGGCAGTTCTACGATGACCTCAGAGCTTCCAGTCAGGATGAAGCTGAAGCGGAAAAGCGGGCCATTGAGGCCTATGCAGCACTCAAAAGTGGTCGATTAAAAGCCCAAGAGACCTGCAAACACGATAGCTTCCTCCAGAGCCCAGCCGGACAACGTCCCGTCTCAAGTAAGCAGCTAGAACAAATCTCTGCAAACGGCCTCTCTCGCTTTATGCATGAAATACTTGAACAACTAGAACAGCAGCAGCCTAATGCCCCTGTCAGCACCGGTAACATCAGGCAAGAAAAAGAAGCATTTTTCCGCTTCGCCAAAACACTGGAAGTGGACGCTCAGGCTGAAGCCCACCTCACCGCTCGACTCTCCGGCGGCACTCTACCAGAAAATTCAGCTTTTAACTTCCCATCAAAACTCTCTGAACCCATCAAGAGCACACTGACACAGACAATTCTTCCTGCGATTTTTTCAAATTCAAAGTTCCTCGACGCGGTACGAAACCCTCGCACCAAGGTCACCCCGCTCGACGTGTTGAATTCTTCCGAAGTCGATCAGGCGTTCGATGAATTGATCAAACGACTAGATCTTCCGTTATCCTGGAAGCCAATCCTAAAAGTGAATTTTCTTGGAGGTAACGAGTTCAGTTACCTTGCTGACTTTGCGGCCGTAGTGGATGTCAAACGTTGCGTGGATTCAACAACTGAAAATCTGTTGTATACATACAGCCCTGAAGACATGGTTTGCACTCACTCAACCCCGATCACCCAAGAAGGCCTCAATGATGCAGGCCAATTAGCTACTCTTCTTCCAGAAGCATATGTAGACATGGAGCTGATTGATCGGTTTTTCGCACTCCATCCCGATGGAACATCCAAAGGAGTCAAACCAGACGACTTTTACAGGCAGGGTCTATCGAATGGTGAATGCAGCGGAGGAAATCGACAAAATCCCCCCCTAGGAGCCATTCCACTCCCCAGTGGGATACAGTGCGCTTCCAAAGGATTTCCATCCGGAAGCTTGAAGCAATCCCACTACTATAGTCACCGCAACGGTCAAAAGCTGCCTGAGATGCGACGCCTTTTTGCAAGAGAGGTCTCCCAGGCAGTGGATGTAAACGATCTGTCCCGAGGGAGACCTCTGGCTCTTGATCTTTGTGGCCAGGTTCTGAGTGATCTCAAATTCGATGGCGCCAATGCAGTGGGTGGATGTCGCTCCAAAACCACAGGTCTGCATAATCGCCATGCTGTCACCCTTACCGGATACCGAAATATCAAAGATGAAAACGGACAATGCCAACGTCAATATCTGATTCAGAACTCATGGGGAGAAGAGAGCTGCAGAACTCTTGGCCAACAATACTGTGAAACACCTGACGGGGGTGGCACATGGCTCCCCGAGGATGCACTCATCAAAAACGTCTATCGGATCTCCACACTCAAATGACCACTTTGAATACCTTACTCTTTGAAGATCAGGGTCAAAAAAGCCTGGGCATTGATCAAGCTCTGGTCTGCAAATCGGCAGAATGCACTTGAGTTTCCTCTCGGGCTCTGTCCGATAATCACTTCTCCCCCTAGAATCTCTGTGCAATACAGGGAGGCAGGATTCTTCCCCTCTCCCCCCTTGCTCCGCTGCACGCGCTCAAGGTCTCGCCGAAAACTTCGAAGATCACTTTTTTTCTCGAGCATCTGATAGTGAGTCCAGGCTTCGCATTCCCGCTGAACTTGAACACAACTTGGTAGAAGACGAATCCCCCGGGCTGAGTCACTCATCAGTTCAAGCTTCTGATTCCCAAACTTCCAAGCTTCGGTCCTCCAATTCAAGTTCTGAGCAAAACCCGAAACAGGAATCCCAAAGACGGCAATCCAGACAAGTGCTTCAAAAGACCGTCTGCACTCCTCAAAAAAAATCAAAAGAGCCTCCCTTGCTCGTCATCTCCTTGATCTCCAGAAGAGGGACCCTCGAAAGGCGACCAGAGATGAGGACCCTCATGGGACGGCGAATTTAAGGCGGTTGAAACTGCGCAAGCTTGGAGCGCTGGCGCACCTGATCTCGCAACTCCGTGAATCAGTTCAGCAGTTTGCCGTGGATCATTCGTTTTGCAAGAGAGCCAATCCCCCCACATCCGATGAGGAACGAAAACGGGCATCCGATCATGAATCTCACGCATGAAGGGATTCGCATCCTGAGTTAAAAGGGAATATGTGATCCATTGTTGAGAAGACTTCGCAGATCTCCAAAGCTCATAGATTCCTGCGACGGCCAGAAGTCCTCCCTCTACGGGCTGAATTTTCTGTGGTACCTTAACTGTCTTTTTTCCAATACGCGTGGACTTCCACTCATATAAAGCGGTCATAGGAACCAAACATCGACGAGAGAGCGCTGCTCGCTTAAATGAGGGCTTCTCAAGGACCGTCTCAGAGCGTGCATTGACTAGTCGACTTCCAATCGCTGGAACATCCTCAGGCTTTGCCCAGGAGGGAATTAACCCCCATCGGAACTGTGCCAAGTGCCTCTTCTTGTCTCGCTCATCCTCAAAAATGACCCAGTTCTCTTGAGTGGGAGCAATGTTATATCGAGCAATTTGGGTATCACGAGGAGTTCCATCAATCACATCGACACCAAAGAACGTCTGAATCCCCAGAAGGTCATGAACTATGGAGTAACGACCACACATGGATAACCACCTCCTGATCGCTCTCCATTATTCCTGACTCATGACCCTCAAATCAAACTAACTTTTTCTCCAGGCGCTCAAAACGCTTTCGAGCTGCAGAGCGCTTTTCAGGGGCCTTCAGTCCAACCACATAAGCTCCCCATGCGTGCGCATTATCTCCCAACTCAGATCGGATAAAGTCTCCGTTCGGCTGCCCATCAGAGTCTTCGTCCTCCCAGTACACCAGGGTTTCTGAGAAGCCGGCATCGACTAATACGTCACGCAGTTCTGGAATCGACCAGACACGCCAATCATAAGTGAACGGATCTTCGATCAAGGTCCCATCATCGAGCTTAAAATGAATGGCAAAATGACCGTTGTCGTTGATCGGATTAAAGGACTTTTGATGCCAAATGTAGGTGAATCGCTCGCCTGTCTCGGGATCCTTTACCCGTTTTCGTTCTTTGATCTCCTCAATAAAGCCAGGGCCACCTGCAGTCTCCAGAACGAAAATGCCATCCTCGTCTAACGAGGAAAGTACCGATCGAAAGTAGGCCAAAAGGTCGCGCCGTTGTTTAAAAATCATGAACGAAAAATTAGGTGCAAAAATAATGTCTGACCCAGGTCGAGTGACTGACATTACATTCTTCTGTAGGGGCTGAACTCGCTTCTGTTGTTCCTGCGTCAACTTGGACAGATGGTGCTTTCGACCATAGGCCAAGGTCTCTGGATCCAAATCAAGCCCCATCGAACGATGCTGAGGGCTCTGCGTTACCCAATGGCAACAGATCGAGAAAGTACCACAAAAATCCTCCCGGAGCCGCAGAGCCGACTTTCCTGCGCGGATCTCTCGGTATGCAGCATTCAACCAATCGGTATGCTCCTTCGGGCTCTGTACAGAAAGCTCATAAAGGCGGTACTTATCCACTTTGCGGTGCGATTTCTTGATCTTTGGACTCATCGAGTTCTCCTTATGTCAGCTAGGTCATCAAGCCTTTTCGTCTGGAGCTTCCACAGGGAGCATCGCACGAGGGAACAATCTTGGAACCTCCGCAATCATCGGAGCATCGGCCAAAGCAGATCTTACGAGGACGGCATCCAAACTTAATCCGGTAGTCCCGAGCGCCTGAGCAATTTTGGCTGACGCCTCAGGAAGCACCGGAGCGATCAGAGCAGCAAGAGACTCAATCACACGCATGCAAACACTTAAAACAATCTTCAGACGATCTGCCTGCATGGGATCTTTTGCGAGAGCCCAGGGTTTTTGTTCATTAATATAAAGATCACAGGATGTAACTAACTCCGACCACGCCTTCAATGAGTTTTGATACTTCAACTCAACGAAACCTTGCTCAAAAACTAATCGCGTCGATTCACGTAATGCCAATAGCCGAAGGTCCGCTTCGGTAAGCAAAGACTCAAGCGCAGGTGAGACTGCTCCTGGAGTCAAATTCTTCTGCGCTAACGTCAGAACACGCGAAGTTAAATTTCCAATTCCATTTGCGAGGTAAGCGTTGGTCGCTGTGACGAAATTCTCCCAAGTAAACGTCGAATCTTGCCCGTAGGACATCTCCCTCAGAAGGTAAAAGCGGAGAGTTTCTCGCCCGAACTTTTCCTCAACCTCGAGTGGACGGACTACGTTGCCCAAGCTCTTACTCATCTTGGTTCCACCGACCAGCCAATATCCGTTCACCTCTAGGCCGACCGGAGGCTTCACGTCGAGGGCCATCAAAAGCGCAGTCCAATAAATCGCATGCGTTTTGACGATATCTTTTCCGATCAAATGACGTGCCTGACTCCACAGAGCTTCATCAAAACGCTCAGAGCCACCCACTCCCTGCCCAGGCCAACCCGTCGCAGCAAGATAATTCAGCAGGGCGTCCACCCACACGTAGGTCACAAAGTTTGAATCAAACGGAAGTTCAATTCCCCACGTCAGTCGTGTCTTGGGCCTGGAAATACAGAGATCCCCAAGCTGTTCATTCCGAAGAAAAGCCAGCATCTCACTGCGATATTGCTCGGGCCGAATGGTCGTGGGGTTACTCTCGAAATGATCCAATAATCGTTTTTGGTACCGACTCATCAAAAAGAAGTAATTCCCTTCTTTTCGCGGCTCAGGAGCAACCAAATGATCCGGACACTTTCCATCGGGAGTCAGTTCTGTTTCGGTCAGAAAGCGCTCGCAGCCGACACAGTAATTCCCTTCATACTCTCGGAATTCGATCTCCCCTTTTTCCTTCAAAATAGTCAACGCATGCTGAACAGCTGCAACGTGTGAAGGCGACGTGGTTCGATAAAAGCGATCAAACGAAATATTCATCTGCTCCCAAGTCGATCGGAAGTCCGCAGAAACTTCATCAGCTAATGACTGTGGAGAGCGCTCCTGCCTGGCTGCAATCTGAGCAATTTTTTCGCCATGCTCGTCTGTCCCTGTTAGAAAGGTCACCTGAGCTCCACGCTGACGGTAATACCGAGAAACAACATCCGCCAGGATAGTGGTGTACGCATGTCCCAAATGAGGGCGCGCATTGACGTAATACAAAGGTGTCGTAACGTAACGAATTTCAGTGCTCATGAATCTGGGCATATCACGAGTTCAGGCAGAGAAAAGGCCGCCTTCTACGAAGCACCAAACAAAAAGCCGCCCTTGGATTTTTGCCCAAGGACGGCTTTTGTCTAAAAGCTAAACGCTGTATTCAGCGATTGTTGCTTAGTAGCGAGGACCGCGGCTGCCGCGATCGCCACCACCGAAGCCACCGCGTCCACCACGTGGTCCGCGGTCGCTACGATCGCCACCACCGAAGCCACCAGCGCGTGGCTCGCGAGGAGCCATTGGGCGTGCTTCGCTAACGGTCAAACGACGGCCTTCGTATTCGCTGCCGTTGTATTGCTCGACAACTTTCGCTGCATCAGCTTCTTCGACCATTTCGACGAAAGCGAAGCCTTTGCTACGGCCGGTGTCACGATCAGTGATCACTTTTGCAGACTCAACAGCACCAACTTGAGAGAAAGTGTCGACGAGGATTTGCTCGGTGACAGAATAAGGCAGGTTACCAATGTACAATTTCTTACCCATAAAGACCTCCTAGAAGGCAGGGATGCAACTATCGGAGGTCTGGGCACCATGCCCGCGAGCCGCGAGAGAAGCTAACATACTTACCCCAGCAGGGTAGCACGGGATACAGACGAGTCCTAGGAGAAACTTCCTTAGCCCACAGTATTTCACCGAAAATAACAGCGATTCGTGACTCTTAACCAAAAACAACCAAACAGGTTTTCATTTAGCTGAGCCCAACCCTCTGCAGAGCGTCACCTAAATGCTCGAGACCCAAGAGAATAGGATGCCCCACCCACCAGCTGCTCGATCCATACGAGCAAGGCTCTCCCCTCCGAGTCGTGGGATAGCGAAAGAGGAGAGCGGCTCCAGGAGAAGTTCAACCCCTCCCCGCCAGGTAGGCCATCCAACTGGGAGGATGCTATCTGATCCGAAAAGTCCGCTGGCGCCGTCTGATCGGCGAGCCAGTAAGCCCCGTATAGAGGGTGTTCGCTGCTTTGACTTACCGCCAAAAGTAGGTTTCCGGTCGGATCCATCGAAATCGCAGCTCTCGCCTGCCAGGTTTGGCCATTAATTGGCATCTCCGCGAGCTCAACCTGGGACGCACTCGCTGCTTCCCAACGAGCAAGCTTAACCAAAGTAATCTGCTCCGTTCCCACCGACCCCCCTTCAACCCATGCGGCTCCCACGCGAACGTCATTTCCTTCGGAATCTTCGCTCGCGGCCAATACGGGCCGAAACGAGGCCCAGGCCGTTGGATAATGGAGAGCCTCAGCGCCACTTGGAGGAGCCGGTTGAGTCGCGCAGTCGTCGCTCCAATTCGAGAGAGGAACACTATTTTTGACTACGCGATATTGAGAGAGGCTTGCTCCAGTATCCCACCCACCACCCGTGCAGCCTCCACCGAGGGTCGCGTCGTAGGTTTGCGTGTAAATCAGATGCGCACTTCCGATAGAATCGACGATACCATCTATTCCGAGATAACTCTGAATCCTCCCGCAAGAGTTGACGTCCTCACCGAATTCTCGAAGTACAAGGCAATTCGCCCCTTCACCGGCTTTGATAGGAACGTAATATCCGAGAGACTTATCTCGCCAAAGTCCCCCAAAAACGATTCCGAGTCCGGACCGAGAGTACGGGGAAACTTGAAAAGTGCTGTAACTGCCCTGTCCAGAAGTGAGCTCCCCTCCGGAAACCGACCCAACCGATCCCACCCACGTAGGTGAACCCGACCCCGCTTGTCCGGCATTGGACCACGCCAGGTTCCGAGTGCAAAGCTTTGCGTTCGAATTGAGATCCAGCGAACGAGCGATCACGGTGCCTTCACCCAAATCATTGAGCACGACACCATAGTCCTGATCCGAGACCCAACAGTTCCCCTCCGCTGCGTTACTTCCCATAACAACCTGAGGAACTCCCCCCCAAGTTGAGCCATCAAAACTGAGAGATTTCAATACACTGACAGGGTTCGCCCCGGCGTAAGACCAGAGGATAACGGCTTGTCCAACCGAATTCATTGCGCCACGTAAACAGCCAAAGGTTTCGCCTACAGCTTGATTCAACAAATAAGAATAACGCTCAGTTGGTGCACTCCAACTCCCCGAGGCGGATTGATAAGTCGCACTCCACACAATGAAACTCGTGTCATCCAAAGAGGTCCAAAGCACCTCGCGCGGACCCGTCAAATCAGAAAAAACAAGAGGCCTACAATTCACGTGAGGTTTATAGGTGGAGGACGGGACGGGAATCTGAGCCTGAATAGTTTGGGGCTCCTGCCAGGAGTACAATTCGAGATCCGAATCCGACTCTTCCATCTCGATCGCCAAGACCTCAGCAGATTCAGCCAGGAGATCCAAGCAAACGGGAGACTGAAGATCAAAGTCTGAATTAGAAACCCCCACCTCCAGTGTCTGATCCGCAAAAACATCCATCTCTTGATGGGCCACCCGAATCATCGAATACTGCAATGCGGTGTAATCAGCTGAGTTAAGCGGGCGAACCCCAGCCGAATACCCTCCATCCGTCTCAAACTCGGTTTGATATTTAAAGAAAAACGCCAATCGATTTTGAACATCTAAGGGAATCCTCGACTGCCATTGGCGAAGCCCGGCGGTCGACTGAGCGCATTGTCCCGAAGGATCAGTCACCAGGTAAACAGCAAGGTTCCATCCCCCTCCGGCAGGAACTGCTAACGAAACCCCCTCCTCCGACAATGGAACCACAGCCGAAAAAATCCCGCGATTAGAACACGCATCAACGGACTGAGAGTCGGCCGGTAGGACTGCCACCCCCCAACAAATTGACGAATCCGAAAGACCCCATTCGGACGAAATACCCGTCGGATTCTCCAGCCCGTATACCGAGGAACTCAATGGAGGCACTCCCCTTCGGGCATGGGACTGCAACTCCCATTGCCCGATTCGAGAGAGCTCTCTTCGAACCTCATCGGGCAACCTAAACTGCAGGGATTGCGACTTTCCGTAAGGACTCATGGTACAACCAGTACCCACCCAAATCCCCAACAAGATCGCCGCGTAAACTAGGTTACGACTTATCGACTGAGACATCGTTTCTTTTTCGGCGGAAGACTCGATCGTATTGAAGGATTTACGGCCCAAAACACATAAAAATTTGAAAGCCTTTGGACTGAGTGTTCCAATATTGGTGATGAAGAGTTCATCCCTCCTTGTCCCTACCCTCGCCTGCCTTCTGAGCTCCTGTGCCTCCGGCATCAAGCCCTGTACGCAGGCCGGAGATTTCTCAAGGGTCCCCCTTCACCCCTACGGGGACCTTCGATGCCATCAGAAACGACAATCGAATGACGGCCCCTACGTGAACCACGGTGAGTTCTATCAGTACGCTCCCGGCACAGAAACCCGTATCCTGGAGGGCTACTTCCAGAACGGTAAACCCACCGGAACCTGGAGAAAGTATACTCTCGAGGGAAAAGACGACGGGGAAATTCACTTCGACACTGCAACTCGCTCCGAAGAGCTTACTCCACGTGAGTCCGAATCTCGAACTAAGCGTACGAATTTCATTTGATTCAGAGATCTCAACTCACCCAATACCTTGAGCAAAGGGCCCCAGGAGTTGGCCCGAATCCTGCTGACCTCGAACAGCAAGATGAAACCCTCCCCCTCAGAAAAACTCGCGAATTACTCCCCACCGCCCATCCCTGCTCCCTCTCCCTCACTCTTCAGTAAGCTCGAACGTAGGACCTGGGAAGAGAACTTGAACCAACTTCCCTATTCTTCTGAGGAAAAAGAAGCACTCTTGGCGGCTTGGAACTTCACCCTGGAGTACCTCAAATTCAGGACAGCAAAACGACTGAAAACAAAAAGCACACGCTTAAAACGAAAAAGGACCAGCAATTTCGAACCATGGTTGGATGCCGAACAAGCCATCTATCTCTTGATTAGCGACACATCCCGAGTCGATCCATTTGAGTGGATCGGGTTTCTTCCAGCCTATCGTAGGTCGACGGGCTATGAGTACTCCCCCTTGATTCTGATCGATCGAGGTTGTCGAACCCACGTCAATACGGACGCCCGAACATTGTTCCACTCGGTGCTCGAAACTCAATGTGACGGATTTATCCTGGTTCACAACCATCCCTCGGGTAACCTCTCACCGAGCCAAGAGGATCACCTACTAACAGAGAAAGTTCAGGGACTTGCACGAGCTCTAGGTGTCCCACTCTTGGGCCATGCCATCGTCTCACACGACCACCATGAATGGGTTCCCCACCCTGGATCGATCGCTTCACCACCTCCCCCTCACCACTAACCAGACGGAAGCTTTCGTGAAGGGTTATGGCTTTCTGTCGCCTTGCGTGATACCGCGCCGCCACGATGAAGACTCCCCCCTCTCCCTCCCATACCGAAAAAGCTTCCACCTTAGAAACCCCAAGTACACCCGAGGTTCTCCCGTGTGAAGCTTGTCTCAAGCCTCAACCCGTATGTATCTGCGACGCGGTTCGGGAAGTCAGCAGTCGGGTTAAAGTCCTCATCCTCCAACACCCCCAAGAACCAGACAAACTCCTCGGGACTGCAGCCCTCACCGGCCTTACGCTGGGCGAGAATTGCGTGGTGAGATCCGGTATGTCGTGGCCAAACCTCTCAAAGGCCTGGGGAGCGGAGATCCGAGATCCGAAACGTTGGGGCGTGCTTTATTTGGGGAGTGGAATATCCGGTCCTCACCTGAAACAACCGCTCACTTGGGTCAATAAGGTAGGACTTCCCTTGCTGGAGGACGAGCAAAAGCAAATCGGACGCCAGTTGGAAGGAGTGGTCTTTCTGGATGGGACCTGGTCTCAAGCAAAAACACTTTGGTGGAGAAACGCCTGGTTACTCAAACTTCGACGAGGGGTTTTAGAGACCCGTGAACGATCCCTCTATGGATCACTCCGAAAAGAGCCTCGGGCTGAATGTCTCTCGACCCTTGAGTCCGTCGCGTACACGCTCGAGGCCCTTGGGGAGAAAAAAGAAGTCAAAGAGTCGCTCCTAACCGTCTTTCAGTCTTTACTCACACGCGCCAAATCAGCGTATTCAGGTGAGCTCCTCGCCGGGAGAAAGACAGGAGCTCGTCGTTTCACCCGGCGAAGACACTAACACACAACCGATAACATTAGAATCGATGAACAGCAGAGACCGTCAATGACTGCACTTCATTGGTGAAGTTATTGAGGTACTCGAATTTTACATTCAGGTCTTTACTCATGGCAAAGCGAGGTCCAACTGCCAACTGAGTCTGGCCATCTCCAGTGGTCTCGTGTTCAAAACGCAGACCGAGCGCAGTAGTCTCGCTCAAGTTATAAACAGCATGAGCGAGCACACCGATAGTCATATCGCCACCAGCAACCTTCAAGCCGTTAGCTTCTACATCGAGTACCAATGAACCGATGTCTTTGCCGACCACGAGATCGAAGTACATGTTGTCGGCATCGGTCATGAGAAGACCAGTCGCCAAACGAATTGCACCTGCATAAGTGAACTGTGCACCAAACTGAAGATCATCTTTAGCTACAGAGCCCAGTAAGGTTCCTGCATTACTCGGTGCTGCGGCGTAGAAATTCAAACCCATTTCGGAGTTGAGATCATATCCGACCAAAGCACCCTGATGCACGACTGGGTTGCGGTTCCAGAGAAGACCGTAATCCGTAAAGAAAAGGTCTGCGGAATCATTCAACTCATATCCAAAACTAGTGTCCCATTGACCGATCTTCCAACGAAGACCGCTCTCATATTTATAAGCAACATAGGCTTGACCGGTGTAACGGGCTGGAGCTGGGGCAATCCCATCACCCTCTACACCTACATCCAACTGAGCAGTGTCAGCGTTATTGATCGCAAACGGAAGATCTAACTTCACCTCTCCGTTCCCCAGAGTTTTGGAGAAATAGAGAGCACCGTCAGCTACAGCGGTCCCGGTGTAGTCATTGGTATTATCCCAGCCCAATTGAACATCCACGAATCCGCTAGCACCTACGCCATCTGCAAATGCTGAGCTAACAGTCATTCCAGAAATAGCGATCAACACGAGAAGTCGAGACTTGATGTGATTCATTTTTTTCTCCGCGGCCCTTGCTTGGCCGTTTAGTGTAACTACATTCATTGCAACCGAAGGCACCGATTACATCTTCCAACACTCTTGACTGACGTTAAGAGGGGCTCTCGTTAGAAGTAATCTTCGATGTTGATCAAATGCTGAACAGTTTTGAGGATTTGGTCAATAGGAACTCACTCAATTGCCCCAAATAATTAAGAACATAGATTCGCAATTAAGTTTTGATCCCTCATTCCGATAAGACTTTAGAGCCCAAGCAGACTGTCCAGAATCCGGACAGTCTGCTTGTTATTCAATTAGCCTGCAAACTGGAGAAAAATAATGTTCGATCCAAGCACACGATTTCTCGTTGTAGATGACATGGGAACCATGTTGATTGTTCTTCGCAACAAGCTCAAGGAGCTTGGTTATCATGACGTAACGACCGCTGAGAACGGATACGAGGCATTCGCTCTTTTGGAGAAGAGACAGATCGAAAACCCCTCTGAGCAGTTCCAGGCAGTCATCAGCGACTGGATGATGCCGGTCATGAATGGACTCGAACTCCTCGTGAAAATCAGAGAGGATGAACGATTCAAGGCGATTCCCTTCATGCTGGTCACGGCAGAGGGCGAAGCTAAGTCCATCCAAAAATCAATAGTTCTTGAATGTGATGGCTACCTCCAAAAGCCGATCAACACTGAGAAGCTTGGACGTCTTTTTTCCGAGGCAGTCCAACGGATCAAAATGCGTCAAAGAGCTGCCAGATAAGGAAGTATCGAGCCAAACCTCTCAGGCCAACCCCGAGTACGGAACGCCTGTTCTTACACTGATTATGGAGATGTCTTCATGAATTCAAACAGCTTGAAAAAAAACCATGAGCTTTCTACCGAAAATGGCCTTCTAGCTGCCAGCAGAAAAATGAAGGAGTCTCTGAAAGTACTCAAAGATATCAACAACCGATCTAACATTATCGCACTCAATGCTGCGATCGAGGGGGCTCGAACACGCGGGCGCCTGGATTCATTCACTATTGTCGCCGAACAAATTCTGACCCAAGCGACCAGAAACGGCGAATTAGGAGATCAGCTCGAACAACTTGTCGAGAAGCTTCAAGACGTCGCACTCCGGTCCACAGCGGCACGCTATTACGAACTCGCAGAAGATCTAATCGACAAGCTTGATCGAAACCTCTTCGAAAGGAACTGTGACGTCCAGGCGTGGGCAACCTTCGAAGCAATTACTCACTGCGCAAAAGTCTTTGAAAACAAAGAGGCCACAGAGCAGTTCAGATCGAAAGAACTCGAAAACATTCAACACGAAGCCTGTCGTGTTCTAGACCGACTCATGGCCACCTACGTAGTTTACGATGAGGTCATTCTCTGTAACGCGAGTGGAGTTGTCGTTGCTTCCGGAAAAAACAAAGAAATGATCGGGAGAAAATTCCGCAGTGACAATTTCTTTCTGCAGGCTTTCCAGGGAAAAGTCCACGTCGACGAAGTTCAAATCGATCAAGCAACCGAGAAACTTAGCGTCTCCTATTCGGCTCCAGTAAAAGACGAAGACAACCGGATCGTAGGAGTTCTCTCTACCCGGTTCAACTGGAAGTATGGCCAGGAAATGATCGGTAGCGCGGGATATTCACCCGATATTACTGCCTATTTTACCAATCGAGAAGGATCAGTGATTGGAGCCACCGACGAAATCGGCATCCTGAGCGATCACCTCAACTGGCTTGATGCTGGCCTAATGTCTCGCAAAGGTTACTGTGGCTACTCGATCGAACGAGCGCGAAATGGGGCCCCCATCGCCGTAGGTTTCGCAAGGACAAGAGGTTATAATTCCTACAAAGGCAAGGCCTGGTCTTCACTTATCACGAGTCGAATCGGTAACGTCGATATCCGAAACACCCTCCATCTCGCGGCTCACCGGGTTGAAAACGGTGAAACGGTTGTGTCAACCACTTCTTCAGACTCTACACTCGTTGAATCTGAACTCGCCAACAACGAGCTCCAGTTGACCATGCAGAAAATCAATGAGCTCGTCTCGATCATCAACTCCACTAATACCGAAACAGACATGTTAGCAATCAACGCGGCTGTCCAAGCAGGTATCGCCGGAACGGAGGGTGAGAGCTTTGCTGTGATCGCAGGAGAAATCGGAAAACTCGCTGAAAAAAGTATGTCTTTTGTGGCAACCGTCAACAAGACTGCCAAAGAACTTCAACAAGCTGTCAGCAACACCGTGGCTGCTCGATTGAGTGACGCTGCCAGGGACACCATTGATAAGGTCGACAGAAATCTTTTTGAACGTTACTGCGACGTGCAGGCTTGGACTGCTTTCAAACTACTCAGCGACGCAACCTTTAAGGATGACCCAGACGGGCAGGTCTCTCAGCTACTTGCAAGCTTGGTAAAGATCTATGAGGTCTACTACGATATTCTTCTTCTCGACTCTAAGGGTGAGGTCATTGCCACAGGTGTGAGAAGAGATTTAAAGGGACACAACTACTCCGCCCACAAGTGGTTCCAAGAGCCTGCCGCAGGAAAAGTCTATGCTTCCGAAGTGGATAACTCCCCCATCACTAACGGTCTCACCATGACCTTTTCGGCGCCGATTTATGGTCCAGACGGAAAAATCAGTGGAGTCTTAGCGACCAAGTTCAACTGGAGCTTCATCTACGCGATCTTGGACACTGTTATTGTCGACTCCATGAGCAAGGTTTTTCTACTCAACTCGAGCGGAACTGTCATTGGAGCTACCGATCGCCAAGGAATCCTGGAGAAGTCACTTTCGCACCTAAAAGTATTCGGAGAACTCGTAACTAAAGGCAGCGGATACACAACCGAAGTCGATCGAACAGATGGTGAGGAATACACGGTCGGTTTTGCAAGAACCGCAGGATACAACACCTACACCGGAAAAGGCTGGAGCATCATTACACGCCGTCCACGAAATCATGCAGGGGAAACCAAAGGCTCTATCGAAGAAGAGAAGGATGGTGAATCTAAATCTCTCGAGATCAGAAAACAGGCACTGAAAAAAGCAGCTTAATTGAACGTTGGTTGAGAAAGTACGGAATCGTAGTTCGATTGATTGAATCAAGGAAATATCAGGATGAGTGAAATCGACGGCCTCAAGGAATTCTACGACGATATCAGTACAAGGCTTCCGGACGCAGAAAAACTTCTCCTCTCCTGGACATCTCCCGATGCCGCCCAAGATACCGTCGATCAGCTTTTCAGGCTGTTTCACAATATCAAGGGCACAGCTGGAGCCTTTGGTCTCGACGTGATACCTGAGATTTTTCACATTGCAGAAAACTTACTAAACGTCTACCGCGAGACACGAGTTAAGCCCGACGACGACTCCGTCCAAGCACTCCTTGAGTCATTAGATCGGTTCAAAAAGGTCCTGGAAACCACGATCAAAGTCGGCAGCGAACCAAAAGATCGTCCCTATCGCCTATACGCAGACCTCACCGATCAAATGGTCGCACTGAAGGCAAGAACTGGAAAGGACGTAAAACTAGTCGCCGATGAGTTAAGCGAGAAAAAAGAAAAGAAAAGCGAAGAGGCTCACCGTATTGTCATCAGTGAGCAACAGAGCTCAGACTTAGTGGAGATTGTGAGTGACTTCATTCAACTTCAAAATCGACTCAACTCTCACTTTGGGGAGGACAGAAGCCAGCTTGCATTGAGAAACGACGTAAACCGTTTTTCCTCCAAACTGCAGGGTTTCCTCCTCGACATTCGTCTTAGCCCCATTCAACCACTCCTTCTGAACATTCAGAGGGTGGCAAACTCCATTGCAAAAGATCTTGGCAAAAAGTTTCGTATGCAAATTGTTGGAGGAGACACTCGTCTCGACCGACGTGTGATCACGCTCTTGAGAGACCCGTTGGTTCACATGATTCGAAATTCCCTTGACCACGGAATCGAATCCCCGGAAAAACGAATCCACTCCAAAAAAACACCTGAGGGACTGATAACATTCGAAGCGTACCAAGTATCAGGGCAAGTCATGCTATCTATGACAGACGATGGTGCAGGAATCTCTGCAGACAAGGTCAAGAAAAAAGCAATCGAGAAGGGCTTGATCACCCACGAACAAGCCACTCAGATGACGGATAGAGAGGCCGTAAATCTCATTTTCCTTCCTGGTTTTTCGACAGCAGCCCAAGTCAGTTCCGTTTCGGGCCGAGGCGTTGGAATGGACTCCGTGAAATCAGCCGTAGAGTCAATCGGCGGCCTCGTAGAGATCGACACTGCCGTGGGTAAGGGAACAAAAACCACACTCGTACTCCCCCCCTCTCTTGCAATTGTCCGCTCGCTCGCATTCGAGGTGGGTCAGCAAGTTTATGCAGTTCCTCAAACCTCAATCGATGAAGTTCTCACCTACTCTAATGCCATCGAACGCAATGAGCTTACGGTAATGGATGACGGAACCAAATTTCTTCATCGAAGAAAGGTCGTTATCCCGGTTTTATCAGTCTCTAAGATCCTTGAAATCCCGAGTGACACGGACGAAGGTATCTTCATCATTGTCAATCATCGAGGAAAGAGATTTGCCATTGAAGTGGATCGAATAGTAGGGCCACTTGACTTCGTATCACAGCCACTTCCAGAAATCTTTCAAACAGTTGCGGTCATCAGTGGAGTTAACCAGAGCGATAATGGCGAGTACATGAGCCTATTGGATCTTACCGCCTTAGGAGAACTCATCAACGAGAGCCTTGGAACAGAGGCAGCGCTCTCACAACTCCAAGGAATCGTGAGCACCGACACCACCATCTCAGAGCGATTCCGAAGTCAGCAAAAGCTCTTCTTTTTTAAATCGGGTAAGCTCCTCGGAATTCCAGTTCAAGCTGTTTGGCAAGTCGTTCAAGTAGAGGCCTCAAAGATCGAGACGATCGGTGAAAGAATGTTTCTCACTTTCAGCGACAAAACGTACCCCGTTCTCAAGACCTTCGAACACTTTGGGGGATACAAACTCGAAGAACGTGAAATTTACACTGTGATCCTCACACAAAGAGCGGATAAGTTTGCCGCAATCGTGTGCGAGGATTTTTTTGGAATTCATCGTTTACCACGTGAATTCGAAATGCTGGTTCGAAGCCCTGGTATTCAAGGGTCCGTCGTTCACGATAGTAAAACATTCCTTGTTTGTAACGTTGCGAAAGTTTTCGAACTGGAGTTTCCGGACGAGTTTGTGATGAAAGTTGCAAAAAGTGACCGTCTCCATATCCTGATCGCTGAGGACGACCCCTTCTTTGCAACGACCATCAAGGACTTCCTGGTAGGTGAAGGGATGGCCGTAACCATCGCCGAGGATGGAAAAAGAGCAAAGGATATCCTGGAGGCCAGCCTCGAGTCGGAAACAGACATGAAGCAAATCGACTACGTGATTACCGATTTCGAAATGCCTAATATTAGTGGATTGGAGCTTCTGGCCTGGATTCGGCAGCACCATCACCTCTCTCTCCTGCCCGTAGTGATGTGCACCGCAGTCGGTGATGACGTCGTTAGGCGAGCTGCCCAAAAACTAGGTGTAGAAGCCTATGCAGGAAAGATGAACTACGAGGATATCCTCAAACACATTCGACGTTGGAGAAGGAAGCTTAAACTCGGTATCACGAACGATGTGAGCTCGAATTCAGCAAATGGCACCAATGAAGATGCTAAAGAAATCCAAAATGAAAACCAACGAATCTTGGCCTTCGAAGTGGGTGGGATTCGCTATGGAATCAACATCGAGCACCTAAAAGAGATTTCGATTGCCCCACGTCCAACGGGGATTGCGTGGGCACCCGAGTACCTAGGCAATATCGTGAGCTTCCGAGGCAGACCGATTCCGGTTCTGGACCTTCGCGAGTTAATCGCTGGAGAGGAAGAGAAACCCACCGCGAAGCAACTTGTTGCCAACCTCGGTAAGCAGTACTTCGCGATCTGGGTGGATCGCGTATTCAGCGTGAGACGAGTAAAAAAGATGTCACACTCTACGGGACTCCCACGACCAGCCCTTCCTGACCACATTTCAAAACTGGTAGGAGATATGTTGTGGGAGGATAAAGAATGCTATGCGCTTTTGGATATATCGAAAATCGCATCGTTTTTTGAAGCCATTCAGATCCAGCCCGACGCAGAGAACACGAAAGCCATCGTGCATTCCTTGAGATCGAAAGATAATGGGGACGATACAGCCCAGTCCAAGAAAACACTTGCGGCCTAATCCTTGACAAAAAAAAGGGGCGAACGTTCGTTCGCCCCTTTCCTAAAATCTGCATCTGGGTTGAAGTCAAACAACGGTCTCATTGTGTTGACTGAGATCGAGACCCTGATCCTCCTCAGAGGCCTTTACCCTCAAAGGAGTGATGTAGTCAGTGATCTTATATACAATCCAAGAACTCAGAAAGAAGAAGACCGAAACAATCACAGCAGTAGCTAGATGTTTCGTGAACAGAGTTGTCTCTCCGGTAATAAGGCCACCGCTAGTCGCAAACACTCCGGTCAGAAGCATACCTGTGAGCCCCCCCACCCCGTGACAAGGGAATACATCGAGAGTGTCGTCCAAACCTGTTCGTGAACTTCTCCACTCAGAGATCAGGTTTGAAACCAAAGCACCAATCACACCGATGATAACGGAAGATCCAAGCGATACAAACCCAGCACCTGGAGTGATTGCAACCAATCCCACGACAGCACCGATCGCACCCCCTGTTGCAGAAGGTTTTTTTCCTTTGATCACATCAACAAACATCCACATGAGCATCGCCGCAGCGGAGGCTGTATTCGTATTCAGGAAAGCTAAGGTTGCTGTCTCGTTTGCAGCCAATGCAGAACCTGCATTGAACCCAAACCAACCAAACCAAAGCATGCCAGCACCCAACAATACAAAAGGTACATTGGATGGCTCATGCTCGCTCCGAAGCCGTGGTCCAAAGAAAAGGGCTCCCGCGAGAGCTGCAATCCCCGCTGACATATGAACCACAGTTCCACCGGCAAAATCCAGAACTCCCCAGACGCGTAGCAGACCATTCGGATGCCATGTCATGTGAGCGATCGGTGAGTAGATCAACAAGCTCCAGATGAGAATAAAGACCAGGTAGGCCGAAAATCTCACCCGCTCCGCGAAGGCTCCAGTGATCAAGGCTGGTGTAATGATCGCAAACTTCATCTGAAATAATGCAAAGAGAGCAAACGGAATGGTCGGAGAAAAATCCGGGTGCGTAGCACCGCCTACCCCCTTCATAAAGAAAAAGGTGAAAGGGTTCCCGATCACTCCTCCAATGCTGTCGCCGAAGGCGAGACTAAAACCTACAACCACCCAAGCCACACTCACTACACCCATCGCGACGAAACTCTGGAGCATGGTAGAAATGAGGTTCTTCTTTCGAACAAGACCACCATAAAAAAACGATAATCCTGGAGTCATAAAGAGAACCAACGCTGAAGCAGCCAGCATCCAACCGGTATCCCCTGTGTTCAACGGGGCAGGGGGATTATCTGCCGCGACGCTTGCTGCTCCATTGCCGCCCAATTCCAGAACGACGCCCGCAACACCGACCACCAACAACAAGGCGGTGGCAAGCCACCACCCCACCGACACACTTTTAGAAGAACTACTGTTTTGAGTCATAGTTTAAGCCCAATCTTCGAGATTAAATGCCATTATTTTGACAGACAAACGACGAACCCGAAATCATCCGTATTGATACTTATGTCCGAATAACAATCATTCTGAATGATAATTTAGTTCGCACAAGTCTCATGATGAGAAATACTTATTCCGATATCCGAAAGTAATCTCATCAAGAGATCAATTCACCATGACCACACTGGACATCTTCTGGATCCTCACCTCATCTGCTCTCGTACTGATCATGCAGGCTGGCTTTCTCTGTATTGAAGCTGGACTCACAAGAAGCCGAAATTCAATCCACGTAGCGACCAAAGCACTCGTGAGCTTCGGCGTCAGTTCTTTGGCGTTTTGGATTTTCGGATACGGCATCATCTACTCCCAGTCGATCCATGGACTCATCGGTACCGTAATATTCGGATTCGCCTTTCAAGAAAAAGAGCCTTCACACGTGGCCTTCATTGTTTACCAAGTGCTCTTCTGTGTAACAACTGCGACCATTCTTTCGGGAGCAATCGCCGAGCGCGCAAAATTCAACTCCTTTCTTATTCTTACAGCCGTTGTTGCAGTAATGATTTACCCCCCTTATTCACATTGGGTTAACAATGGGATCCCGTTCGGAACCCCAGCTGGCTGGTTAACAACTCGGGGATTCGTCGATCTCGCAGGTGGGAGCTTCGTTCATAGCATCGGAGGTTGGGCTTCATTGGCAGCACTGCTGATTATTGGTCCAAGGACCGGACGCTTTGGACCCAATGGAGAGATCCGCCCAATCGTTGGATCCAACCTCCCGTTCGCAATTTTAGGCGTTTTGTTATTCTTCTTCGGCTGGCTTGGCTTCAATGGTGGCTCGACTTACACACTAGATAGTCGGGTCCCATCGATCCTCGCTCACACCCTTCTGGCCGGTCTTTCTGGTCTTTTATTTTCCTCGTTTCTGAGTTTTGCACTTCTCAGACGGATTGATGTCATCATTGCTATCAATGGGGCACTTACTGGCCTCGCATCGATTACCGCCTGTGCACATGTCGTTTCTCCACAAGCAAGTATTGCCATCGGCGCCATTGGTGCACTCATCGGCTATTTGATCGATCAGCTGCTAATGAAGTTTAAAATTGATGACGCTGTGTCTGCGGTCTCGGTTCACGTCGGAGGCGGATCATGGGGACTGATCGCAGCCGCCCTCTTCGGCGACCCAGTTCGAATCCAAACGGGCCTCGGTTTTTTTCAACAACTTATGATTCAATTTATTGGAGCATTATCTGCCTTTGCCTGGGGCTTTGGTGCATCACTGATCCTGTTCTGGCTACTCAACCGCTTCATCAAGCTTCGCGTTTCCCCAGAGGATGAAAAAATCGGCCTAAATCTATCCGAACATGGAGCTCATAACGAGTGGGCCGACCTACTCAACAACATGATTGAGCACTCCAAAACGGGTAATATGGGGCAGAGGATCATCATAGAGCCGTTCACAGATGCAGGTATCGTTGCGCAGTATTACAACTCAGCACTGGAGGCATTTGAAACAGCCAGTGCTGAATCAAAACTGAATGCCAAGAAAGCAACATTGGGTACAATGGCAGCTGGGATCGCCCACGAGATCAATAACCCGGTTTCTGTTATCCAAGGTCGTGCGAATCAACTTACAAGGCTATGTGACCGAACCCCCCTTCCAGTCGATACCATCAAGGAAATCAGTCATGATATTGAGATCACCTCAAATCGGATCGTCGATATTGTAGCAAGCCTGAGGACGATTGGAGGGATCGGAAGACGAAAGTTTCACACCAATCACGCCCTTGAGTCTGTCGTCAGTGAGGTCAAGAAACTGACCGAAACCGTTTTTATCGATTCGACTGTAAAAATGATTTGGGAGGAGATTCCCGATCGAATCCGCGATGAAATATTCTTGGGTAATCGAGTGGAAGTTTGCCAAATCCTCATCAATCTCATCACGAATGCTCGAGATGCGGTTCGCCATTTTTCGGAACCTTGGGTAAAACTAACGATTACATTGGATGACGATGCTTTAGAAATCCACGTAGACGATTCAGGTCCAGGAATCCCACTCGAGCTACAGGACAAAATATTTGAGCCGTTCTACTCAACAAAGGGAAAAGACATTGACCAGAAGTCATTGGGGATGGGCCTTGGACTCGCTTTATCCCGAGCATTTGCCGAAGACCACGGAGGCAGCCTCACTCTCAACCGCGCAAGCAAAAACACCCGATTCACCCTTCGATTGCCTCGACACACCCGAAAGGATCAAACAAACTTTGATTATGAACAACAGACGCGTACTGATCGTGGATGATGAAATGCGACTTCGCTCAACCCTCAAGCTCGAGTTTGAGCTGAACGATTGGCTAGTCACGGAAGCGGAGAGCGCTCGACGTGCGGAAGAACTCATTCGAAGTAACGATTATGATTTGGTCGTTACGGACAATCGAATGCCCGGTGGCTCGGGGGTTGACCTCATCATGGCGACTCGGGAGTCTCGAAAGGACTTACCGATGATCCTCATGAGCGCATTTAGCGACTTATCCTGGGAAGAAGTCTTAGATCACGGTGCAGACACCTTTCTCGTTAAGCCGTTTCCGATGAAATCGATCATCGAGACAGCAAACACCCTCACTACCCCTCTGGAAGAACTACTCGCCACGGAAATTAAGGCCGTTCCAGACAAGAAACTGCAGATTGAGTTCGAGAGCGTCATCAAATCAGGCATCCAGGGAAGACTACGCTTCGGACGAAGAGGCTTCTTTGTCGGCGTAGACCGGGATTTTCCGATGGAGGGAGAGGAAATCCACTTTCAATTCAATTTTCGACAAGGAGAGTTGAAGGAATTCGCCGGTATTGGTCGAGTCGAATGGGTACGGAGCAGCGCGAATAGTGCAAGTGGCACCCTTTTGCCCGCGGGAATCGGGGTATCACTCGTTAGCCTGTTCCCAGACTCATTAAAGCCCTTCTTGACTCTTCATGGCAGGACATCCCTAAGGGCTTCAGTTCCCAAGGCTTAACCCTGAGAGCTCGGCTCGAGAGTTTTTTTGTACCCTACTCTCGATAGGGTGCGGTAAGGGACACTCATGTCAACATGGGTGATTATCAGTTGGGTTTCCGTGGCGATCCTTACGGGGGTCAACATCTTCGTATTCCTCAAAATGAAAAATGCCTCTGAGCAAATGCTCAAAATGGCTTTCCCAGGTGCAAAGGACATGACCGAAGCGGTCAGCCAGATGCAGAAAATGATGGGATCCATGGGAGCTGGCGGCAAAGGTGGGTTCAACCCAGCGGCTTTAGCTGGCATGATGGGTGGAGGCCCCGGAGCATCCAAAGGCGGAGTGTCGGAAGCGCAGCTCAAGGCCGCTACGGATATGCTCAAGAAGATGCAACAAGGCGGACCAAAGAGGTAATTCTCAGTGGCTCAATCCAGCGCAGTCCTAAAGTCGAACATTCAAACTTCCTCGCCTGACTATCTTGCAAATGCGGAGCATCACCGAGGTCTAGCCAAAGAGCTCGCAGACCGTCTCGAATCGAACAGACAAGGGGGCGGGGGCGAGGCTCGATCAAAACATGAGAGCCGTGGTAAACTCTTTGTTCGAGATCGAATCCAACAGCTACTCGATCCCGGCTCACCGTTCCTCGAGTTATCGGCTTTGGCAGGGTGGGATATGTACGACAATCAGGCACCTGGCGCCGGAGTCGTGACCGGAGTTGGAACGGTTCATGGTCGTGAAGTGATGATTGTCGCGAATGATGCAACCGTTAAAGGGGGCACCTACTTTCCAATGACCGTGAAGAAGCATCTTCGCGCTCAGGAAATTGCTCGCGAAAACCGCTTGCCTTGCGTTTACCTGGTCGACTCTGGCGGAGCATTCCTTCCCCTGCAAGCTGAAGTGTTTCCCGATCGGGACCATTTTGGCCGCATTTTCTACAATCAGGCCAACCTTTCAGCGGAAGGAATCCCTCAAATCGCAGTAGTCATGGGCTCGTGCACTGCAGGTGGGGCATACGTCCCTGCGATGTCCGATGAGAACATCATCGTCAAGAATCAAGGAACCATCTTTTTGGGGGGTCCTCCTTTGGTGAAAGCGGCCACGGGAGAAATCGTCACTTCCGAGGAGCTCGGCGGGGGCGAGGTACACAGCAGTATCTCAGGTGTCACAGACCACTTGGCAGATAACGATGAGCATGCTCTTGAGATCTGTCGAGATATCCTTGCACATACCAACCGTCCGGCGCCCACTCGAGTCGAGCGCATCGCACCCGAAGAGCCACTTTATGACCCAAGCGAGCTCGCCGGAGTACTCCCGGCTGATCTGCGTAAACCCTTCGATATTCGCGAGATCATCGCACGATTAGTCGATGGCTCTCGATTTCACGAATTCAAAGCGCGATACGGGACTACAATCATTTGCGGATTCGCACATATACACGGATACCCAATTGGAATCATTGGGAATAATGGAATTCTTTTCAGCGAAAGCGCCCTCAAGGCCGCTCACTTCATCGAGCTCTGCAACCAAAGAGGCATCCCTCTTCTCTTCCTGCAAAACATCACTGGTTTTATGGTGGGCAAGAAGTACGAGAACGGTGGTATTGCTCGAGATGGCGCTAAAATGGTGACTGCAGTCTCGAACGCGAAAGTGCCTAAGTTCACTGTTGTTGTAGGCGGTAGCTTTGGAGCAGGCAATTACGGGATGTGCGGTCGCGCATATCAGCCTCGCTTGATGTGGATGTGGCCAAATGCTCGAATTTCCGTCATGGGCGGTGAGCAAGCGGCAGGCGTCCTTTCCCAAGTAAAAATGGAGCAACTCGAATCCAAAGGAAAAAAACTTTCCCCCGAGGAAGTCGCTGCAATCCAAGACCCCATTCGAGCTCAATACGAAAAGGAAGGTAGCCCTTATTATTCCACCGCCCGTATCTGGGACGATGGCATCATTGCTCCGTGGGATACCCGTAAGGTACTTGCCTTGGCCCTCTCCACCGCGATGAATGCCCCTATCCCAGAGACTAAATACGGCGTTTTTCGGATGTAACGATACGGGCGCACGTTTACTTCAGTCCATTTCCACTCCAGCGAGAGTGCTCGGCAGATTTTTCTGAGTAGTAGGATGACATGGCCAGCCTTAAAATCGAGGTTGGCCATGTGTGCTTATCAGGTACAACACTCAAAGCTCTCCCTCATCCTCAGAAATCTCACTCCTATCGGTAGTGTTGTTAGTCTGTTGCTTTGGATTGGGTGTCTAGATTCGTTCGCCCAAAGCTTCTCAGAGGATCTTAGTCTCGACTCGATCCTTCCCGAATCGATCTCCACCCCCCTCATCAATACACTGAGTGTCTTAACGGCCCATCGAC
>Ga0169931_10001748_pt1 | contig 35806 bp, 26 predicted proteins | sample Kivu_15m_20L_FD_129675 | JGI IMG/M metagenome (GOLD analysis project Ga0169931, IMG submission 129675) | Freshwater microbial communities from Lake Kivu, Western Province, Rwanda to study Microbial Dark Matter (Phase II) - Kivu_15m_20L... | ecosystem: Environmental > Aquatic > Freshwater > Lake...
AACCCAAGCAAGGTGATGTGACAGGGATGCCCGATCCCGACCACCCACGAGCAACCGAGTCCGAGGCGGTGGCCCTGCTGGCCGCCGCCCGGATGCCTTTGCTGCTAGCCACGGGTGAGGCGACCGAACCGCAGCGCAGACTGGCTGATGGCCTGCTGGCGCTGGGCGCGTTGTTGCTCACTGATCGTCCAGCCGCGTTTTGCCAAGGAAACATTCTGGATCTGGGGTCACCGGGGCTGGATATGCCGCTGCCCGAGCAGGCCTGGAAGCACGCCGAGGAGGCGTGCAAAAAGACAGATTTGGCGTTGGTGTTTGAACCAGTCACCCGGGATCTCGCCACCTTGGCCGACTTGGTTGCCTGGTCTGGCACCCGGGTTTTGACCGTGATGGCAGGGCCCAACTCTGGGCCTCCGGGGCCTGACATCCTATCCCTGGATATCCAGGCGGCACTTGACTGGCTTCAAGAGGTCCGCGAACAGAAGGAAAAGAAACCGTGACCGCACCTCTGATTCTTGATGGGAAGAAATTGGCCGCCCAGGTTCGCAAGGAAGTGGCGGAAAAGGCGGCCAAACTGAAGGAAAAGGACGGCATCACCCCGGGTTTGGCGGCCGTGCTGGTGGGGGATGATCCCGCCAGCCATGTGTATGTCAAAAACAAGCGTCAGGCCTGCGCCGAAGCGGGGATGGCGAGTTGGCTGCACCAACTGCCCGCCGGGACCACCGAGAAGGAACTGCTTGATTTGCTGGATCGGCTGAACGCCGACACCACGGTGCATGGCATTCTGGTGCAGCTACCGTTGCCCAAGCATTTGGACACCGCGGTCATCCTCGACCGGATCGACCCCCGCAAGGATGTGGACGGCCTGCACCCCGACAATCTGGGCCTTTTGGCCGATGGCAGGCCGCGCTACCTTCCCTGCACCCCGCACGGAGTTTGGCAGCTGGTCCAGCGCAATGGTCTCGAGTGGGCTGGCAAGCATGTGGTGATCCTGGGGCGGTCGAGCATCGTGGGCAAAAGCCTGGCCCTGTTGCTGCTGCAGAAAGGAATCGACGCCACCGTCACCGTGTGTCACAGCCGCACGCCCAAACCGGAGTATCTGTTGAAACAGGCCGACATCATCGTGGCCGCCATGGGCCAGCCCTTGTGGCTGAAGGGCGACATGGTGAAGCCGGGCGCCGTGGTGGTGGATGTGGGTATCCACCGCAAATCCGAAGGGGGCCTGTGCGGGGATGTCGCCTACGACGAGGTGGCACCCCATTGCTCGGCCATCACACCGGTGCCGGGCGGAGTGGGCCCCATGACTATCGCCATGCTGCTCGTCAACACGGTGGAATCAGCCTCTTTCTGCGCACAATAAAACTCGCAAACACCAAAAAAGGTTGGGGCCCGGGCGAACGCCCGGGCCCTGATTCGTTGCGCAATCGCAGTCCATCGGATCAGGTCAGTCCGGCGGAGGCCCTCACCTCCTGAAGCCGTTCCGGCCGAGTCTTGCCCAGTTCCAACCAGGCATCCGCGACACCCTTCAGGCATTCCCCCGGTTTTTCCTTGCCGGCGAGGCAGGCGGCCACTTGTCTGCCCAGCACCTCATCCAGCCTGTCCGCATCCGGCGTGCGCAGGGCGACCGCGGGATTGATTGTCTCGGCGGGGGACAGGGTGGCGCGCAGGGCCGCATGCCATTGGGCCAGCCTTCGGGCATCCAACTGCAGTCCGTCCCAAGGGGCCCCCTGCAAATGCTGCTCGCGGACCGGGCCGCCCAGGTTCGGGTCGAGCACCAAATCCAGCTGGGTTTTGGGCTGCACCAGATAGGCCACCAGATCCCACACCGCGTCCATGGCCCCGGGAGCGGCCAGGGCCAAGGCCCCTTCACTTCCCACCAGGGGGATGCTGTTTCCCTGCCCCGCCTGCAGGAGGCCATCCTCCAGGAACACCTTGTCCGCACCGGGCAGTGGATGGATGTCAAAACGATCGCGCAGCGGGCCCCTTTGAAGAGCCGACAGGGCGCTTCCCGGAACCAGGGCCACCAAGGCCTCGCCGCGGGCAAATGCCTGCCAGGGCTGGTTTTCCGGTCGTTTGGGCTGCAGGGGCCCCATCCGCGCCATCCATTCCAGGGAATGGACAAACGCTTTCCCGGCCACCTTGGGCTTTCCGGTCAAAAGGTCGAAGTCCAGGGCATAATGGTTGTTTTCTGCCTCCCGGCCCGGGCGCAACCGTTGCCCGGCAGCCAACCGCTCCATGGCGTAGCAGGCCGCCACCTGCCGGAGCAGGCGTGTCTGGTCGATGGGCTCCGCCGGCAGGGGAGGAAGAACCGGGGCACCCGGGCGGCCCGGCAGCTTACCTTGCAATGCGGCCCCCAACTCGATCCATTCTTCCCACAGCCGGGGTGCCCGCAGGGCCTTGCCAGTAGCGGACTGATGAGCCTTTTGCAGCCCGTCATCCGCCAGCCAATCGGTCCGAATCACCTGAACCCAGATGTCGCCCTGAATCGGCACACCCAGTATGTAGCCACGCCATTTGGCCAAACGGTCCCGCCAGACAGGCAGGACATCCGTCCACGCCACTTCCTGCCGGCCTAGAAGTGCTGCGGGCACTTTTCCCAAATTCGATGCCAACCCGCCCAGGGACCGCGGGGAAACCAGGGCGACCTGGTGTTTTTCCAGCTTTCCGGCCACGCCCCCGACCCGCACCTTCAGTGCACCATATTTCCGTGACCAGGGTCGGGAGGTATGCAGCACCCAATCCGCCAAACCCTGGGATAGAGCGATCACCTCGACCGGTGAAGCGTCGGCCCCACCCGTGCTGGTGGCAGCTTGGGTAATGGAACCGGGCACCCATGCACCGGACAGGCAGATCCCCCCTGCGGCCAAAAATCCCCGCCGGGGTAAGGTTTCTGAGAATTCATCCATTTGGCTTCTTGCTTTTCCCATGAGAAACCATTCTACTGAGTAGGAGGTTGGTCCATCGTCCCGTATTGGCTGGACCTTCCTGAAGCATATGCGATTCCGCGATCGCCTCGCGGATTGGCCGACAGCCCTTGGTGGTGCCTTCCGCCTGCTTTCGGAAAAAGTAGGTTCCTCTTGTCATGTGGCTGAGGAGTGCCGTTCAGGATGAGAGTGCAGTTGGTCGTCAAGAACCCTGGCAAGCAGCAGGGCATGGCCATTCCCATCACGGTCCGTCAGTTCCTGATCGGCCGCGAGGAAGGCTGCCAACTACGGCCCGCCAGTGAATTGATCAGCAAGCGACACTGCGCCATTTTGATAGCCACACAGGGTATTTTTGTCGAGGATTTCAAGAGCACCAATGGCACCCGCGTCAACGGGACAGCCATCCAAGGCCGCGTGCCTGTGAAGCATGGTGACACACTCTCTGTAGGAACCTTGGACTTCGAACTGCAAGTTTTGGCCACTGCCCCCGCGGCCCAGGCCAAACCGGTAGTGCCCGCTGGGACCAAGCCCGGCAGCATCGCCAGCCCCACCCCTATTCCGCCCACCAGCAAGGTAGTTCAGGCCATGGCCGGTCAGGTGGGTGCCGCACCGGCGCAACCGCCTGCCCAGGCCAAGCCGGTGGCAACCGCGCCAGCGGCTCAAAAGCCTGCTCCTCCTGCCCCGGTTTCCACGCCCAATTCCTCTGAACCCAGTGCTGTGGATGACGATTTGGCCGCCCTGCTGATGGATGATGATGCCGTGAGCGACAGCAAGGCCGCCCTGATGGAAGCACCCACCGTGGCTGAGGCCACCGAAGAAACCAAGGCAATCGAAGCTCCCGGGGCCAATCAGCCCTACGGCGGCGCCCCTTCGAAGCCCACCCCGGCCATGTCCAGCTCCGACAGTGCCCGCGCGTTGCTCGACAAGCTGATGCGCCGGCCCCGCTGATATCCCACCCTTGGCCCACCCACCCCGCGAAACCAATCGTTTGCCCCCGCCACCACGGGTACCTGGTTCCGTTGATAACCCGGCCGACCTGGCTCCGGCCCTTAGCCGCTCACTGGTTGCCTGGTTCAAAAAAACCGCGCGGGATCTACCCTGGCGCCAGACCAAGGACGCCTACCGCATCTGGGTCAGCGAGGTGATGCTGCAGCAGACCCAGGTGAAAACGGTCATCGGCTATTTCCACGCTTTTTTAGATCTTTTTCCCAACCTGCAAGCCTTGGCTGCCGCCCCCGAGGCAACAGTGCTGCGGGCCTGGGAGGGGTTGGGGTATTACCGCCGGGCAAGAAACCTGCATGCAGCGGCAAAAATGCTGGTGAAGGAGGGGCACGACAACCTCCCACCCGATCCAGCCCTGCTGGCCACACTTCCCGGCATGGGGGAATACACTCGCAACGCGGTGCTGTCGCAGGCCCACGGGTTGGCACTACCCATCATCGAGGCCAACAGCCAGCGGGTGCTGTGCCGCATCCTCGGCGTTCAGGATGATCCGGCGCGGGGACCGGTGAAAAAATGGCTGTGGCAGGCCGCCGCCAAACTGGTTTGCCACAAAGACCCCAGCGCTTACAACCAGTCCCTGATGGAATTGGGCGCCCTGGTCTGCACGCCGCAAAAACCGGGCTGCCTGGTCTGCCCCGCCCGGCCTTGGTGTTCGGCCTCCAAAACCGGCGAGCCCGAGTCCATACCCCTGAAAGGCGAGCGACCGGCAATCACCCGAGTGTGGGAGGTTTGCATGGCCGCCTGCTCCGGCTCCGGAGACCAAAGGCGCTGGCTCCTTTTCCGCCGCCCGGCCACCGCAAGCAGGTGGGCAGGCCTGTGGGAATTCGCGCACCGACCGATGAACCCAAGCGACACTCCCCGTGACGCCCTTTTTTCCTTGATTCAGCAGCATTTCCCCATGGGCAAGCCCGTCGAAACCTGGCATGCGGGAAAGGTTCAGCATGCCATTACCCGCTACCAGGTGAAACTGCGCGTGGAGGTGGCCCAATGGGAGGGGAAACCCGCTCCGCATTTGGCTGAACACGATGCCTGGGCCTGGCTAAGCCCGGCTGAAATCGCCACGCTGCCCCTGAGCGCCCCCCAGCGCCGGGTTTGGGACATGGTCAGCGCCATGCCCTTTTGAAACACACAAGTCTATTGTCGACATAGCCTTAGGCTCATGGAAAAGCACGAAGTCAGCCCGCCTGTCCGACCGCTTCGGGGTGGTGCCCGCGACCGGGTTTCGGCTATTCCTTGAAGTCTGTTCCCACTCCACCCCGAGGTATGGCCCGGCATGGCATCAACCGCGGACACAAGCGCCGATACCACCATCGTGGGCGGCGGTTTCTTCGGCTGCATGATCGCCTGCCACCTGGCCGGACAGGGCCAGCGTGTCATCCTGCTTGAACGCGAGGGAACCCTGCTGGACAAGGCCAGCTACCGCAACCAGGCCCGGGTGCACCAGGGGTATCACTATCCCCGCAGCCTGATCACGGGGCTGCGCAGCCGGGAAAACTACACCCGGTTCGTGTCTGAATTTGGCGAGTGTGTCCACACCGGGTTCGAGAAATACTACGCCATCGGCCGCGAATTCTCGAAGGTGAACGCCGCCCAGTTCGAGCTATTCTGCAAAAGGATCGGCGCGCCACTATCGGAGGCCCCCGGCCCTGTAAAAGGCCTGTTTGACCGCGGTCTCATCGAGGAAGTCTACCGGGTGGAGGAGGCCGCCTTCGATTCCCGCAAGCTGGCCGCGCTGCTACGGCGCAAGCTGACCGAAAAAAAGGTTCAAGTCTGGATGGAATCCGAGGCGATCCGAGTGGAGCCCCGGACCGGCGGCATTTGCCTGCATGGCAAACGCCAAGGGCAACCGGTATCGGTGCAAACCGGCCAGGTTTACAACTGCACCTACGGTGACCTGAACGGCCTTCTGCGCGCAAGCGGCCTGCCCCTCATCCCGCTCAAACACGAGCTGGCGGAAATCGCACTGGTGGAACCTCCGCCCTCCCTGGCCGGATTGGGCATCACCGTCATGTGCGGCCCATTCTTCTCATTGATGCCGTTCCCCTCCACCCCGTGGCACAGTTTCAGCCATGTGCGGTACACCCCGCATGCAGGCTGGAACGAATCTGCCCCCGACGACATGTCACCCGCCGAAGCGCGGGCCATGGGGGAACCGGTCAGCAAGGTGGAACACATGCGGCTGGACGCCCTGCGCTATATGCCCGAGGTGGGCCGTGTCATCCACCGGAAATCCCTGTTCGAGATCAAGACGGTGCTGCCGGTCAACGAGAAGGATGATGGGCGCCCCATCCTCTTCCGCCGGGACTGTGGCCTGCCAGGCCTGCACTGCGTGCTGGGCGCAAAGATCGACAACATCCACGACATCCTCGACGAGATCGACAACGCCGAGGCGCCATCGGCGCGCCACGCGGCCTGACCTCATTTTCAGGAAACTTCATGATGCGTACCGCTTTGGTCGGCTGGTCAGGCCTGGTGGGTGGCAATCTGCTGACCCAGGCAAACTTTGACCATCGTTTCCGCTCGACCGACATCTCCGAACTCCCCAACCACTCCTATGACCTGCTGGTCTGCGCCGGGGCGCCCGCCGAGAAATGGAAGGCAAATCAGGATCCGGAGGGGGATCTGGCCCGCCTGGCCCCGCTGTTCGAAGCCCTGCGGCAGGTTCAGGCAAAAAAAGTAGTTCTGATTTCCACCATTGATGTCTTTGCCAAACCTATTGATGTGACGGAGGATTCCCCCACCCACAGCGACACCGCCTCGGTTTATGGCAAGCACCGGGCGCTGCTGGAGGACCTGGTGCGACAGCGATTTGACGCCACCATCCTGCGTTTGCCCGGGCTGTTTGGCCCCGGCCTGAAAAAGAATGTGATCTTCGATCTGCTGCACAACAACCAGGTGGAGAAAATTCACCCCGGGGGCGTGTTCCAGTACTACCCGCTCACGCGACTGTGGGCCGATATTCAGACCACCCTGAGGGAGAACCTGCCCCTGGTGCATGCCGCGACCCAGCCGGTGGCTACCGACCGCATCGCCCGGGAGATCTTTGGCGTTGAACTGACCCCCAAGGAGGGAGCCCCCGCCCGCTATGACTTCCACAGCCACCATGCCACCCGATTCGGGGGCAAGGCGGGATCGCCTTACTGGATGACGGATGACCAGGTACTGGAGGCGATGCGGCAGTTTGTAAATGCGGAGCGACGACTGATTCAAGCCGGCTGATCACCTCCCGATCAGCTTCGCGAATCCGTCCTCATCCAGGATCTTCACGCCCAGCTCCCGCGCCTTGTCGAGCTTGCTGCCGGCGTTGGCGCCTGCCAGAAGGTAGTCAGTCTTCTTGCTGACACTGCCGGCCGCTTTGCCGCCCAACTCCCGGATCAGGCGCTCCACCTCGGCGCGGTCGAACTTCTCCAGGGTACCCGTCACCACCAGCGTCTTGCCGGCCAGCAACTGCTCCTCCCGGGCCGGGCGCGGCGGTGCCTTCATATTCAGGCCCAGGCCGGCCAGTTCATCCACCAGGCCTCCGTTCGCATCATCATCAAACCACGCGCGGATGCTGCCGGCCCGTTCCGGCCCGATTCCCGGGATGGAGGCGATCGCCTCCTCGGTGGCGCCGCGTAACTCGGCGATGTCGGCGAACCGCGCCGTCAGAGTGTCTGCCACCGTCTCGCCCACATGGCGAATCCCCAGCCCGGTGAGCAGCCGGGCCATGCCCCGCTCCTTGCTAGCTTCAATTCCCGCCAGCAGGTTGGTGACCGATTGTTCCCCCATCCGCTCCAGCGGCAGCAACTGTTCCTTCTGCAGACGGTAGATGTCAGCCAGGCTCCGCAACAGCCCAGCATCCACCAGTTGGTCCACTGTCTCGGAACCCAGTCCTTCGATATCCATCGCGTTGCGGGCGGCGAAGGCGCGTAGGCGACGCCGGGCAACGCCGAGGCAATCCCTGCCGGTGCAGCGTGTCACCGCCCCGTCGGCATCCCGCTTCACCGCCTCGCCGCACACCGGGCAGTGTTCGGGGAAGTGGTATTCCTTCTCATCCCCCGTGCGGGCGGAGGGCTCGCTGCGAACGATGTAGGGGATGATTTCGCCCGCCTTCTCCACCACGACCAGGTCGCCGACGCGGATATCCTTTTCCTTGATGTAATCCTCGTTGTGCAGGCTGGCCCGAGTCACGGTGGTGCCCGCCAGGCGCACCGGGTCCAGGTTGGCCACCGGCGTCAGCGCGCCGGTCTTGCCCACCTGGATGGTGATCTCGCGCAGGCGGGTGGTTCCCTGCTCCGCCTCGAACTTGTAGGCCGAGACCCAGCGCGGCGCCTTGGAGGTGTTGCCCAGCGCCTTGCGCTGCGCCAGGTCATCCACCTTGATCACCAGCCCATCGATCTCATAGGGCAACTCGTTCCGGCGGGTTTGCCAGCGATCCACCAATTTCAGAACCTCATCGATTGTCTCACACACCTCACCCAGCGGGTTGACCGGCAGACCCCACTGCTTCGCCTGTTCAAGCGCCTCCTGGTGGGTTTTCACCCCCCATTCCTCTGCTTTTTGGATGCTGTAGACAAACAGCCTCAGCCTCCGCCTGGCGCACAGGGTCGGGTCCAGCAGTTTCAAGGATCCAGCCGTGGAGTTGCGAGGATTGGCGAACGGCTCCAGTCCCTCCGCCTGCCGTGTCTTGTTCAGGTGGGCGAAATCAGCGCGGGCCATGTACACCTCGCCGCGCACCTCCAGTACCGCAGGATGATGCTTGCCCAATAGCCTCAACGGCAGGTCGCGTACCGTCCGCAAGTTGCTGGTGACATCATCCCCCTTCTCGCCGTCCCCGCGTGTCAGTCCCTGCGCCAAAACGCCGTTCTCAAATCGCAGGTCTATTGCCACGCCATCGATTTTCGCCTCCACAAAGTAGCGCACCGGCGCGCCATCCAGCCATTTGCGGACGCGCTTGTCGAACTCCCGGAGGTCCTCGGCGCTGTAGGTGTTGTCAATCGACAGCATCGGTTCGGAATGGGGGACCGTGACGAACCCTTCTATGGGCGCGCCACCCACCTTGTGGGTGGGGCTGTCCGGCCGGTCCAGGTGGGGGTGGTTTTTTTCAAGCTCCGCCAGCTCCGCCATCAGGCGGTCATACTCGCGGTCCGTAATCTCAGGCTTGGCCCGGGTGTAATAGAGGTGGTTGTGCCGCTCGATCTCACTGCGCAGCTCCTCCATGCGGGCTGCTATGTCACCATGGCCTTGGCTACCCACGGCGCTTTCTCCCAGGGATGGGCGGGAACTTCAAACTGTTCCAGAAAAGGATAGGTTTCCCCAAACCTTTAGACACCCCGGGCCGGGCCTCGGTGGCATGATTCCAGCGGGAATTGGGAAACCGAGATCCGGTCACCTGCCGCCAATGCCCACCGGAGGCAGCACGACAGGGGTTGCCGGAGGCGGACCGGAAGCAGTCGGACTGGCTAGGCCGGCAGGTGCCGCCGGAGACGGTTGGCCCGTCTTGGCTGCCTCGGGCTGGGTGACGGAAGCGGGAAGCAGTGCCGGGGCCTTCGATTCGCCAGGCGCGTGGCTGACCGGTTGAATGGGCGAGGTACCTGCCCCGTTTTTGCCTTTGCGGGCCGGATCGGCCCAGGCAAAGGGCTCGGTGGGCTTCACCTTGGTGTCATGCGGCTCATCCGACCAGGAAACATCGGTCAAGGGAATGGTACTGCCGCTGATGGTGGTGCCCCGCTGGATCGTGCCCGAACGGAAAGGCCCCATGCCGAACACGAAAGCGTCCTTGGCATGCGAGGAGAACTGCTGCACGCCTGATTGCCAGACAATCTGGCCAGACTCGCGGTGGTAGGCGAACAGTGCCAGCTTGGCCACGCCGGTCTGCTTCGTGCGCTTGGCCAAGGGGATTTCGGGCACGGAACTGGGCACCCCGGGCACCGGCACCACCTGCGGGATGGTCATTTGAGGTACCCCCACCATCACACTGTGGGAATCCGTACCCAAGGCCCCGGTACGGGCCTCCACGATGTAATTGGCCTTATCTTTGGCGTCAATTATCTTGACACCAGATGCCATCATGTGCTGCCTAATACTGCTAATCACATAGCCTTTATCAACTATTGTTTCCAGGAAAGTGGTGTCCAAAAACACCTCCTTGCCGGACAGGTAGCTCAGGTCGAATTCGCTGACGGTTTCGTCCACCGCATTGGAAAGCAGCAGCATTTCAGTGGCCGTGCGCGCGGTTTCCGTTTGGCGGGTGGTACCGCAGCCGATGATCAAAATCGTCAAACCAAGGCACAGCCTTGACTTGCGACTCCACCACCGGGATTGGACCACAGGCTCCACCATCGAACGAATATCCTCCGCCCCTCCCTTGTCTAGCCGGGGAGGCGGGGGTGTACCCGGAAACAGTGAGTTGAATCAACCCTTGCCTTTGGGCTTGGGTTTGGCTGGGGCTGGTGCGGGTTCAGCCAATTGGCACAACAGGTCGCGCAAATCCGCCAGAGGAGGTTTTGCGTAGCTTTCCGGCTCGGGAATGGGTGGCGGCATCCCGGGGCTGTCCGATTCGGGAGTCAGGGGGATGGCAGGGTAATCATCCTCATCGGGCAGCAAAGACAGCAGGGGCTGTTCCCGCAGCGTGGCCGCAGCCGGACTTACCACCGGAATGGGGGGTAAATCCTCATCCAATTCCAGAACCAGGTCAGCCTCAACCGGAACCGCGGGGACCGCCGAGTCCTCCGGCAGGTCTTCCAGTTCGATCAATTCCACCTCGTCGGCCTCACCGGCTGGAACGGCCAGAGGCTCCAGCAACTGGTCCTGGCGGAGCCTCCGGGTGGCTTCCGCCCGCAGGGTGTACTGCAACACGAATTCCACTTTGCCAAAGCGTAGCCTGGACCCCGGGTTGATCTGGGTCAGCCCCGCCACGCGGGTTCCGTTGACATAAGTGCCGTTGGAACTGCCCTGGTCCTTCACCTGCCAGAAACCCTCCTGGTAGGTCAGCAGGCAATGTTTTCGGCTGATTTCCGGCGAGGGGATGCGCAAGCTGACACCCTCCGCCCGGCCAACACTGATGACCGGTTTGGACAGCTGGAACCGCTGGACCGGCTTTCCCGGACGGGAAAGCACCAAAACCCCCAGCGGGGATTGTCCCTTGCCAGCGACGGGTTTGGAACCGGCCATGTCCGCTCACTCAAACCGGGTTCGGGTGTTTCTTGAAAGCCCGCAAAAAGCCGGACACCCGGCGGGCCTGGCCTGCCGGGTGTCCTTATTGCACACCAGAATCCGATGCCGATCAACGGCTGCCGGGCTTGCCACCATCGATCAGGTTGCCGCCGAGGCCGTTTAACCGGCCCCCCGCGGTCTCGGTGGCCATGCGCGCGGTCACCTCCTGGGTGTTCTGCATAAAGGCCTGCACCCGGTTCTGGTACAGCCGCTTGGCGGAGGCCGAGGCCTCGGCAGGCTTCACCGGGGTCGCCACCGGCTCCACCTGTTGCACGGTGCCGGCCCCACCAGCGCGGATGCCTCCTCCGGAGGGCAGATTCGGCTCGGTCATCCGGCGCAGGGCGTGGAACACATCCTGCCCCTTGGGCTGCTGGGTCGGCTTGGTCATCTTGGGGGGCAGAACCACCGCCAGTTCCTTGCGGCGACCCTCGTTCAGGTTCACCTTCAGGCTGGGATTGCCGTTCAGGTCAACGGTCTGGATCTCCTCGCGCTGCTCGGGCGAGCCCTGGTGATGGATGATCCGTACCTGGGCCTTGCCGTTCACCGGCATACCCCAGGCGGAGCGCACCGAGATCTCGTAGGTGCCGGAGAAGCCTTCGGCCACCACATACCGTTCCGTCGTGGCGTCACCCGCGCGGTCGCCCACCAGGGTGCCCCCGTTGGGAGTCTGCCGGGCCAGCGTTGAGCAGGTGCTGCCGGTCGGTTCCTTCACCACCAAATCCAGGTCGGCGTCGCCGGTCCAGGACAGTTGCACCACCAGATCCCGGCGGCCCAGGTCCCCCGCCTTGCGGATCAGGGTCTCGCGCTCCTGCGGCTTGGCCTGCTGTGCCAGGCGGTAAGCCATGGCGTCCAGCGAGCGACGCGCCTTGGACTGCAGGTCGTTGCCCCCCTCGGGCCACTCCTGCTTCAGCAGATTGCCCGCGGCCCAGGCCATGGTGTTCACATCGCTGACAGTCTCGGCGTAGCCCAGGGCCTGGGCGTAAGCCTGCGGGGAGTCCGGAGCCAGTTGGGCGGCCTGCTTGCAGAAGGCCAGGGCCCGGTCATACCGCTTCAGGTTGGCCATGCCCTTCGAAGCCTTGAGGTAGCCGTCGGCATCCAGGGGCTCCATGTCGGCCAGAGCCACCTCGGCCCGCTCGATCTCCTCGGGCGCGGCGCCAGACTCACGCAGGGCGATTGCCAAGGCCTCGTAAACCCAAGGCTTCACCACCAGCCCCTTGCGCAGGTCAGCCTTCAGGAACTCGGCTGCGTGGTCCCACATCTGGTTAGCAGCCAGGAAGTCGGACACCGCGATGATGATGCCCGGCTCGTCCACACCCTTGTCCAGCGCCTCCTGCCAAATCTTGCGGGGATCCAGATCTTTCTTGTCCTTCACAGGTTTGTCCAGCGCGGCCAGGGCCCCGTCCCGTTTGCCGGGCTTGGCGGCCATTCCCACCGGGTTGGCACCACCGCCCGGCGCCACGAAGTTGCTGTACAGCTCGGTGTGGATGAAGGAGGTGCCCTTGATCACCAGCGCGTTGGCCGGCTGGAAGTAGCCGATCTGGTTGCGCTCCTGCTGGTCGCCCGCGTTGGGGTCGGCCTGCGCCAAAGGGTCGGCCGGCTGGTTGCCCGGCAGGGTGATCGGCGCCGCCCAGTCAGAGGGCCTACCCACCAGTTGACTGATGGTAGCCACCAGCACATCGGCGTAGTTGCCGCCCTGGAGGCCGAACTGAGCGCCCTGGTTACCGAACTGGCCCATCACGCCGAGGCCACCGTTCTGGCCGAACTGGCCGACCTGGCCCTGCTGGCCGAAGTTGCCGACCGCGCCCACGCCCAGCTGGCCGCCTATCTGCTGGCCACCCACGGCGCCACCCAGCGCGCCGGCGAAGCCGCCGCCACCGCCGGCGTTGAAACCGCCACCGGCGCCCAGCGCGCCCGCCGCGCCCACGTTCTGCAGGGCACCCAGGCCGTTGAAGGAGTTCTGGGCCACCTGCCCGGCGAAGCCGTAGCTGCCGCCGTATCCGAACAGGGTCGATTGCTGGACAATCGAGCTCTGCGCGAAGGAGTTGGGGGCGCCGTACACGATGTCAGCCACCGGATAGGCTCGGGCCACCTTGTCCAGCAGTTGGAACTGGCTGGTGGTGATCTCGATGTGGTCACGGCGGACCACATAGACGGCGTTGCCCTCGGGCGAGTTGCTCTTGATGCGGCTGATGATCTTCTTCACCACCGAGCCCAACGTGGCCCGCATCTTCGGAATGGCGTCACCGATCTCGCTATCGGCGGGCTTCTCCAAGCCGGCGGCCTTGAAGGCGGCCTCGTTGAATTCGAAGGAGATGTTGTACTCCTTGCCAAGCTGGTCCAGAGCCTCCTGCACCTTGGTGGTGGCCTCGTTGATGCCGGCGTAGTCGATGGTTCGGCCCATCACATCCTTGATGCGCATCGCCGCCTCGGGGACATTCGACCCGAAGCCCTGGGTGTCATACCGGTCGATACGCTTCTTCGACAGGTCGGCCCAGTCCTTGTAACGACCCTTCATCACCGGGCTGTTGGCGTCCGGGTAGATCACAGGGGGCTCGTCGGAGAACGGAATGTGACTGCGCTCCACCTCGTACAACACCGCCAGCCACTTTTCCTCGCGCACGCGCACCAGGTCGCGGAGCTGCCGGTAATACCAGCCCCTCTGAGCTATGGTGTAGGCCGCGGAGACGGCGGGCGGAACATCCTCACCCTGGTTGATCAGGTCCTGGCGGATGGCCTGGGCCTGTTTTTGCGCCAAGTCCTCGCGCGCCTGATTCATCAGGGCGGCGTATTGGCGCAGGCGTTCCTTGATGCGGTCCTGCTGGGCCGCGATTGAACGTTCCTCCTTGCGCCGCTCCTCCAGGCTCACTTGCACCATTTGGCGCTCGCGCTCCTCGCGCTCCAGCACTTTGCCGCGCTTGTCCAGCTCCTGCAGGCGGGCCTGGATGTTGCCGATGAGCGGCTGCTTGCGATTGTTGGCGATGCTGCCATCATTCTCCAGCGAGCGGAGTTCCTGCTTCAGGTTCTCCTTGGAGGCGTTCACCTCATCCACCGTCGCGGCGCGGGAAGCCTCCGACAGCGCCCGGCGCACCTCGGCCTCGCGCTTCTGGAAATAGACCTGGTTCAGCTTGCGCACCTGGTCGATATCGGCGCCAACGATGCCATCGCGCGGGGCATTTCCCTCAGCACCGGGCAGGCGCACCCGGTCGGGCTGCGCGGGAGCGGGCTGGGCGGGGGCAGCGGCGGCAGGCTGGTCGCCCTTGGGAGCATCCTTGGCAGGGGCGTCCTGCTCCTCAATCTGGGCGTTGATCTGGCCCAGTTGCTTCATCAGCAAAGCACGGGGCAGCTTGCCGTCGTTCACCTGCCGGGCCAGGTCGAAACCGCGGCGGGCTTCCATGTTGGTCGGGTCGATGCGGGCCGCCTGGTCGTACAGGCGCAGGGCGTTTTCGGGTTTGCCGGTGGTCAGCGCCCAGTTGGCCCTTGCCAGGCATTCCTCGCGGTTCAGGTAGGACTGGGTGCTGGCCAGCGCCAAGGCGCGGTCGGCTTGCACCAGCGCGGGGCGGTCCGGGTTCACCTTCCAGTCGGCGATCATCTGGGCCAGGAAGAAGTTCTCCACATCAAACCCGGGGATCTCGCGGGTTTGCGTCAGGGGCTTCCGCGCGCCGCTCACCAGGCCGTCCAATTCCAGGGTGACGGCCTTCACGCCCGGGTTGAGCTTGCCCACCACCAGCGTGGGCACATCCGACCGCAGCGGGGGCAGCTTGGCGGGGTAGGTTTCCATCACCCCCTCGCCGGCTTTCATCGCGGTGGGGTAATACACCGGCACATCCACCGCAGCCCTCAGCCTCTCGGCCACGGCTGCGGGGGCATCCCCCTCGTTCACGCGGACGCACCGGCCGCCCGAGGCTGTCGCCAAGCCGTGCAGGTTGAGGGGGTCCATGCGGGGGCCCATCGGCACCGCGAACATGGCCACCTTTTTGCCCACCAGTTCCGAGGCCACCTCCACGCGGTCCTCAGTCTCCATTGGATTGGCCAGGCTGAGCCCGTCGCCCAAAAGGATAATCGAGCGCGACCGGTTACCCTCGGCCCCGAACAAACCGGAAGCCGCGCGAATCGCCTTGGGCAGGTTGGTGGCGCCGGAGGGGTAGTCCTTCTCAAGCTGGGCCAGCGCCTGCTTGGCTCCGGCCGCATCCACCAGGCCGCGGGTGAGTTGCACCGGCTCGTTGCTGACCGACCACAGGCTGATCCGGTCTTCGGGGGAGCATTGGCCGATGAGTGCCCGCACGATCTCGATCGAGCTGGTCAAGGGCCCCACCGCCTGGCTGGCGGAGGTGTCGACAAGCAGCGCGATGTCGCGGGGTTGTTTGGCCTCGGGCAGTTCGGGCTGCAACTGCACGGCGAACAGGCCCTCGCCGTTGACCGTGCGGTAGCCCAAGCCGGTCTGGCGGGTGAAGCGGGAGATCCCCTGCTCCTCCTCCTGCCGTTGCTGTTGGGCGGTGAGCGCCACCACCGAGGGACGATTGTCCCGCTTCTGCTTGCGGGAGTCACCCCACACCTTCACTCCCAGCACGGCGGCAGCCAGGCTCATGAAACTCACGCCAGCAGCCATCATCCGGTATTTCTTCATCGCCTAGCCCCTCAGGCTTTGTGTGCGAAATGCCCAAGCCGTTTGCACACCTGTACGGACGCAACTGGAACGCACCAAGTGCGGAACCTTGCGCGATATTTCATCCTTGAGCACAAAAAGACCCAAGGCAAGCAGTCGCGCCCTTCTCAATGATTGGCATGATAAGTCTAAACCTCCCGACCGGTCTATCCCCACCTCCGCAGCCGCCGGTTTGGCGAAACCGATGGAAACTGTCATTGCGAACCGGGCTGCGCCCGTTCCAAGGCCCGGACCTGTCCGCCCGGCACCTCGGCATTGATTTTCGGTCCCGAAAACGGGCACCATAATCCTTCACGCGGGCCTGCCAATCCATACCCGATGGCCCCGGTGTGCCGACAGCCGAAACAAGGGATCGCCCCCGCCATGATTTTTGGTTCCGAGAATTCCACCCTGGCCCAGTACCTGCGCGAGGTTTGGCAGGGCCGCTATTTCTGGATGTCATTGGTACGGATGGACTTGCGCTCCCGTTACCGGGGCTCCGCCCTGGGGATGGGTTGGTCGTTGCTCAACCCCATTTTCATGACCGCCATCCTCTGCACCGTTTTCAGCACCCTGTTCGGGCAGGATCTCCACACCTTCGCACCCTACGTCATGACCGGTTTGGCCGTCTGGAGCTACCTGTCCCAATCGATGACTCTGGGCTGCCTCTGCTTTCACCAGTCAGAGGCCTATATCATGCAGCACCCAAGCCCCATGGCCATCTATCCCCTGCGAGTGGTGCTCGGCAACTGTTTCCATTTTGGAATCTCCCTGTGCCTGGCCATCCTGCTGGCCCTGTGGGGAACCGGTTGGCCGGGTGTTTTGCCACTGCTGAGCCTGGTGCCCTCCATCGGCCTGTTCCTACTGTTCGGCTGGTCGCTGGCCTGCATCTTCGGGCTGATGACAGTGCACTTCCGCGATGTGAAGCACCTCACCGAGGTGGGTATGCAGGTGCTGATGTACCTGACGCCCGTCTGGTACCCCGCCAAGCTGCTGCAAGAGCGCGGCCTGGGTTGGCTGGTCCAGGTCAACCCGCTGGCCCCCTTTCTGGAGTTGGTTCGCGCCCCGCTGCTAGACCACACCGTCCCGCCTCCCCTCGTGTTCGGCTCGGCACTGGTGGTGGCGCTGGCCTCCTTCGCCATTGCCTCCTGGTCCCTCCGGGTGCGTGAGCCCAAACTGATCTTTTATCTCTGACCCGTCCCTCCACAAGGGCGGTAGGGGGTCAAAACAATGCATCGGTCGATTATCGCGGGGTGGGCATGGCGAGTGTGGAGCTGAACAACCTGGGTCTCACCTTCACCGTGCGGCACGACAAGCACATCACGCTGAAGGATTTCCTGGTGGGCCGTATTTTCCGCGGATTCACCCAGAAGCCCATGCAGGTGCGCGCGCTGAGCGGCATTGATCTGCGGGTGAACGAGGGGGAGCGACTCGGCATCATCGGCCACAACGGCGCCGGCAAGAGCACCCTGCTGAAGGTGCTGGCCGGCATCTACCAACCCAGCGAGGGTAGCCGGCGCGTCCAGGGCCGCATCTCTTCGCTGTTCGACATCGCGCTGGGCTTCGAGCAGGAGGCCAACGGCTGGGAGAACATCCGCTTCCGCTGTTACCTGCAGGGTGAAACCCCCGCCGGCGTGAAGGCCAAATTGCAGGAAATAGCTGAATTCAGCGAGTTGGGCGACTTCCTCAACATGCCGGTCCGCTACTACAGCGCCGGCATGCGGGTGCGGCTTGCCTTCAGCATCGCCACCGCCATCGACCCCGAGATCTTGCTGGTGGACGAGGTGCTCTCAGCCGGGGATCTCGCCTTCCAGGGCAAAGCCCACCGCCGCATGCGCGAGATGATGGCCAAGGCCCAGATCATGATCATGGTCAGCCACGACCTCGAGGCAGCACGCGGCGTCTGCAACCAGGTGCTTTGGCTCGAACACGGCACCGTGCGCATGCTCGGCCCGGCCAGCCAGGTGATCGAAGCCTATCAGCAGTGGGCAGGCACCGCACAGCAGCGGGGCGAATCCAACCCGGGCGGCCAGGTGGTCCAGGCCGCCGCCTGAGAATTCCCAAACCGATTTGTGACCGATTGGAAAAGCGATTCATGTCCTCCACAGTCAACCGTTTGGACCGAGTGCTGCGTCCGGTGCCATCCCCCCGGGCCATGGTTTGGGGAAGTCGCCTTCTGGCGGACGCCCTGGGCCGCCCCCTGCCTGACCAACAGCCCTACGGTGAATCGTGGGAGGCCAGCACCCACCCCCGGCACCACAGCCAGGTCGAGGGCGAGACCCACACCCTGGCCGAGTTGATGCGCCACCATCCCGCCGACCTGCTCGGACCAGGCGCCTCCGCTGAAACCGCATTCCCCTGGCTCATCAAATGGCTCGATTGCCACGACTGGCTCTCCGTCCAGGTTCACCCCGACGCTGAAAAAGTGAAGACACTCTGGCCTGGCGAGGGATCCAAGAACGAGGCGTGGTTTGTCATCGCGGTGCGCCCTGGCGGCAAGGTATGGGCAGGCCTGAAACCCGGTGTCACCCCCGAGCAACTGCGTCAGGCCTCGCTGAATGGCACTGTTGCCGACCTGCTGGCCAGCTTCGAACCGAAGCCGGGCGACTGCGTCCACCTGCCCGCCGGCACCGTCCACGCGGTGGGCGGGGGCGTGCTCATGGCCGAGGTGCAGGAATCGAGCGACGCCACCTTCCGGCTGTTCGACTGGAACCGCAAAGACGCACAGGGCAAAAGCCGGGAACTGCACCTCGACCAATCGCTGGCCTCCATCGACTGGACCAAGGGCCCGGTTTCCCCCGTCCGTGCCGACAACTTCCCGCCCAGGCCGGGCCAGGCCTCCACGCTCCGCCCGCTGGTGCGCTGCCCAGAGTTTCATCTCGACCTGGCCGCCGGCGACACCCCGCTGGCGCTGCCTGAGTCCGGCACGCTGCGTGTAACGATCCAGGTGGCCGGCAACGCCGCGCTGGCGCATCAGGGCCAAAATCACCGTTCCACCCTGGGCGATACACTGGTGCTTCCAGCCGCGGCGCGCGAAACCGTTTGGCAACCGCAAGGACCGGCCGCCCTGTTGGTGGCCACGCTTCCGCCCCGATAACCCCCGATCGCCACTCCCACCGAGGCCATGATGCAATTCACCCCTGGCAAGATCCCCGACCTGTTCTGGAAACCGCTGAAAAAATTCGGCGACGACCGCGGCTGGCTGGGTGAGCTGTTCCGTGAGGACGAGCTGCCCCCCGGCTTCCAGGTCACCATGTCCTATGTGTCCATGACCAAGGCCGGCGTGGTCCGCGGCCCCCATGAGCATGTCGACCAGTCTGATTGTTTTTGCTTCATCGGCCCGGGCACCTTCCGCCTCATCCTGTGGGACATGCGCAAGGGTTCACCCACATACGGGGTCCGTCAGGAGGAGATCGTCGGCGGGGACAACCCGATGCTCGTCATCATCCCCCCGCACGTGATCCACGCCTACAAGAACATCACCGACCACGATGCCATCGTCTACAACTTCCCCGACCGTCTTTACAAAGGCAAAGGCCGCGCCGAACCGGTGGACGAAATCCGCCACGAACTCGACCCGCACTCGGTCTACCGGGTGGATTGAGCGAAAATCACAGAACCCCGCGCCTTTGGCGCGGGGTTCTGTGAAAAGTCGAGTTAAACGGTTACCCACCGGGCCCCGTCACTTCAACTTGATCATTTCCAAAAACTCGGTGTTCGACTTGGTCTTGGCCATGCGGCTGACCAGCTTCTCCATCGCCTCGACGGGCTTCATGTCCACCAGCACCCGGCGCAGAGCGTGGATGCGGGGCAGAAACTCCGTGGAGATCAACCGCTCCTCCTTGCGCGTTCCCGACTGGCTGATGTCCATGGCGGGAAACACACGGCGGTCGGCCAGCTTGCGATCCAGCACCATTTCCATGTTGCCGGTGCCCTTCAGTTCCTGGAAGATCACCTCGTCCATCTTTGACCCGGTGTCGATCAGTGCCGTGCCCACCACGGTCAGGCTGCCGCCCTCCTCGAATGCTCGGGCAGAACCGAACAGCCGCTTGGGCACCTCCAGCGCGCGGACATCCACGCCGCCGGACATGGTCCGGCCGCTGTTGCCGGTGTTCTTGTTGTAGGCCCGGGCCAGCCGGGTCAGGCTGTCCAGAAGCAGGAAAGCCGGTTTGCCCTGCTCGGCCAGGCGCTTCGCGCGCTCCACCACCAGTTCGGCCAGCCGCACATGGTTGGACGCGTCCAGATCGCTGGAGCTGGCGAAGATCTCTCCGCGGATGGTGCGACGCACCTCGGTCACTTCCTCGGGCCGTTCGTCCACCAGCAGCACCATCAAGTGCATGTCCGGATGGTTGGCGCTGACCGCCTTGGCCAGTTGCTGCAGCAGCACCGTCTTGCCCGTGCGCGGCGGCGCCACGATCAGCGCGCGCTGGCCACGCCCCAGCGGGGTGAGCAGGTCCATCACGCGGGTGGACAGCGGCTCCTGGCCGGTCTCCAGCTTGATGGCGATGGTGGGATCCACCGCGGTGAGCGATTCGAAGTCGCGCGGTTTGTACTCGGCGACCGGCGCGTTCTCGATCTGGTCGATCCGGCCCAGCCGGGGGCCCTGGCCGCGCGCCGGGCGCACCACGCCGCGGATGTGAAGACCCTCGCGCAGCTTGTGCGCCTGGATCAGTTGCTGCGGCACGAACGGGTCGGTGGTGAGGGGCTTCAGGCCCCGTTCCATGGAGCGCAGGAATCCGTGGCCCTTGGGCGACATTTCCAGTACGCCGTCCACCTCCAACCAGCTCGATTGGGCGGCGGCGAGGTCACCGTTGAACGCGGGATCAAAATCCGGGTCCACCGGGGGCATCGTTCCCGGCAAGCCGTCCAGGTGGTTGTGCCTGGGGCCGGAACGCTTCGGAGGCTTGGGCCCCTTGCGGTTGGGCTGCTGGTGGTACGGGTAGGGGGAAGGCGAACCCACCCCTCCCTTGTACCGGGCCCTGCCGCCTTGGCCGCCTCGACCGGGTCCGGGCCGTCCTGGCCCGCCGCGCTTTCCGGGATTTGGGTTCATGCTGGTTCCAGAATAGCCTTGAAACATGCTTGGACTGTTCGCCTGAGACAGGAAAGGGGAGTTAGAGGAAAAACGGGCACCACGTGCCCACCGTCCGCATCAAACCTTGCGGAACGGGGTCGAAATCTCAAAGGTGCCGTCTTCGAGTTGGTCCAGCGTGTAATCGCCGAACAGGTTGGGGGATTCCTTCTGCAGGATCCTCAGCATCGCCACCGCCACCTTGCGAATTTCATCCTCGGCGTGGCGGCTGCCCCGCATCTCCAGGAAATGACGCAGGGAACGACCGTTGGCGGTCACAAATATCTTGGTTTCGGTGGCGTTGGGCAGCACGCTGCGCGCCGCCTGCCTGGCCTTCTTACGCCGCAGCGTGCGGTCCGGTTCGTCGGCGAACTTCTCGGACAGGATGTCCACCAGCTTCCGATAGCCGTCATGGGCGGCCTGGACCGTCTCCTGGAAGATCTGATGCGCCGCGGGATCGTCGGCGATGCAATCAGGCTCGACATACTCCGCCACCGACTCGTCCACATACCTCTGGCTGAGCTGGGAATATCCCATGCCCGCCCGGTGGCGGACCAGTTCGTGGGTGAAGGAGCGGCTCACCCCGGTGATCAGGAAATTCCAGACTGCATGCTCCAGAACCGAGCCGTGCCCCACCTCGAGGATGTGGTGGATGTACGCCTGGTTGCCGCCCGGACGCGGTTTGGCGAAACTCATGTAGCAGACGCGACCGGCCACCTCCACCAGGTGCTCACCGGCGACCTCAGTGTCGGTCTGCCAGGCCACCCCGTGATCGGAAAGGAAACGATCCACCTCTCCCTGTTCGGTGGTCTGCCTGCCCAGCAGGTAAATTTGGGGGTCTCTGAGGATCCGCATCAGATCTGCGGCAACCTTTCAACTTGGTATATCCGGTAGCCATCCTGGTACATCACCAGAAGCCGGCCGGGGAAATCAACTTAAGGGCAAAGGGCTGGATGGGTAGGGCTTGTCGACTGCCATATCCATCAAACTAGGGGATCAAGCCGCCTTGGGGCATGCTTGCATATCCCGCAAGAAATCATCTTTGCAATTTAGAATGTGTAGCACCCAATAAAATCAATGCTACTTTTCTGTTAATTCAAGTTTATGGGTGGAAAAGGGCATGTCAACCATCCGGTAGGCGATTTCTGGGCTTTCGGAGCCCTTCACCCGGGAAAACTGGTCCCGGCTTGTTGATTTGGCCGATTGTGCTATGGTGGTTTTTTGAGAAATTCGGTTATTGAGCAGGCTTTTCCACCCATCACGGAAGGCCTCCAGCCAGGAAATTGAGCCATGAAGAAGTCAATCCACCCCGAGTATGTCGAGGCCTCGGTGGCCTGCGGTTGTGGCGCCAAGTTCACCACTCGCAGCACCCGCAAGAATATCGCCGTTGAAATTTGCTCCTCGTGCCATCCGTTCTTCACCGGCAAAATGAAGTTCGTGGACACCACCGGCCGGGTGGAGCGGTTCACCAAGAAATACGGCAAATGGGCTGGCAAATCCGAAGCCACTCCCGAAACCAAGTAAGTCAGTTTTCGTCACGGTTTTTCCAGATGCGCGCCCGGTATCCGGGCGCGCATTGCTTTTGCCTAGCTTCAGATATAATTCCATCTGACCAATCCTTGTCCCTTCGGTACCCGCCCGCACCATGCGTGAAGCTTTCGAGGCCGCGCGAACCCGTCTGGCTGAAGTGGAAACCCTGCTGGCCGATCCGGCCGTGGTGGCGGACCGTAAACAGTTCAGCCAGCTGTCACGCGAGCATGGCAGCCTCAGCAAGCGGGTCACACCCTACCTCCAATTCCTCGAGGTGGAAAAGGGCCTGGCCGATGCCGAGGCCCTCGCCTCCTCCGGCGACAAGGACATGGCCGAATTGGCGCGCGAGGAACTCGACACGCTGAAGCCACGCCACGAGGAACTCACCCGCCGCCTGGAGGACCTGCTCCTGTCCGGCGAGGAGGATTTCGACCGCTGCATCATTGAAATCCGGGCAGGCACCGGCGGCGACGAGGCCGCCATCTTCGCCGGCGACCTGTTCCGCATGTACTCCATGTATGCCCGGGCCCATGGTTGGGGCGTGGAGGAGATCTCCTTCAGCCCGGGCGAAATGGGCGGCTTCAAGGAGGTGGTCTTCGCCCTCACCGGTGACGGCATGTGGGATTGCATGCGCCACGAGAGCGGCGGCCACCGCGTCCAGCGCGTGCCCAAGACGGAGTCGCAGGGCCGCATCCACACGTCCGCCGCCACAGTCGCCGTCCTTCCCGAACCGGACGAGGTGCAGGTTGAGATCCGCGACGAGGATATCGAATGGGAGCGCATGCGCGCCGGCGGCGCCGGCGGCCAGCATGTGAACAAGACCGAAAGCGCCGTGCGCATCTGGCACAAGCCCACCGGCCTGGAAGTGAAGTGCCAGGACGGCCGCAGCCAGCACAAGAACTACGATACCGCCCTGCGCATCCTGCGCACCCGGTTGTACGAGTACCAACGGGAGAAACTGCACAACGAGCGGTCGGAGATGCGCCGCAACCTCATCGGCTCGGGCGACCGCAATGAGCGCATCCGCACCTACAACTTCCCCCAGAACCGCATCACCGACCACCGCATCGGACTCACACTCCACAACCTCGACCTGGTCATGGAGGGGCAATTGGATGATGTCTTCGGACCCCTGAAAGCCCATGACCGGCAGGAGCGGCTGAAACAGGCGGGCCTCGGGGTCGGCGCCAAAGCCTGACCCCATGACCGCCACCCCCGAAAACTGGACCGTGGCCCGCCTGCTGGAATGGACCGCCGTCCGCTTCCGGGAAAGGGCCATCGAGTCGCCCAGGCTGGAGGCGGAGATCCTGCTGGCCTGCGCCCTGGGGATCCGCCGCATCGACCTGTATGTGCGCCACGACCATGTGGTCGACGACGCCGGCCGCGCCCGTTTCCGCGACATGGTGCGCCGGCGGCAGGAGGGTTCACCCACCGCCCACATCGTGGGCAAAAAGGAGTTTTACTCCCTCGATTTTGCCGTTTCCCCGGCCACCCTGATCCCCAGGCCCGACACCGAGTTGCTGGTGGACGAGGCCATCCGCCTGGCGAAACCCCTTCCCTCCCCGCTGATCGCCGACATCGGCACCGGGACAGGCTGCGTGGCGGTGGCCCTGGCGCACCGCCTGCCCGGGGCGCGCATCGTGGCCGTGGACATCAGCCCTGAAGCGCTTGAGACGGCCCGCGGCAACGCCGCGCGCCTGGGGGTGGGCGAACGCGTGGAGTACCGCCAGGGGGATCTGCTGGAACCCCTTGCCGGCCTGCGGCCCGACCTGATCGTCTCCAACCCGCCCTATATCCCCACCGCCGACATCGCCGGGCTGGAACCAGGCGTGCGCGACCACGAACCGGCGCTGGCGCTGGATGGCGGCACGGACGGATTGAGGGTGATCGAGCGGCTGGCGGCGCAGGCGCTGCCCCTGCTGGCCCCCGGCGGCCGGCTGCTGGTGGAGATCGGCGCAGGACAGGAGGACGGTGCCCGCGGGGTGTTCACACGCGCCGGGTTCATCGTTGAGGCGGTCCTGAAGGACGGCGGCGGCCACCCCAGGGTGGTGCGTGCCGGCAGGCCGTCAGCTCCCGGTCAGGGATGACGCCTCGTCGGTGCGGATCTCGCCGGTGAACCGGTTGTAGTAGATCTTTTTGGCCTTCAAATCCTTCGGCTTGGCCCCCGGTTGCGGCTGGTAGTACAGCACCGCCGGTTCCACGGACGAGCCGTGGAAGATCACCTGGCCCTTGGCCTCGTCATAGGTCACCAGCTCGCCGGTCCCCGAATATCCGCGCGATTGCACCACCACGCGCCCCCGTGCCCGCATCTCCTGGTGGGTGACGCCGTTCTCCTGGTGGCTGAGCACATCCAGCTTGTCGCAACGCAGGTACAGCGCCTCGGCGGGCATGTTCTCCAGGACCTTGTCGATGTCGATCTCGACATTCGGGTCCTCGCACGGGAAGTTCAGCACGCGGACATTCTCGAGGAAGCTCGCCTTGTTCTGCCGGGTATTGCTGCCAAACATGCTCTTCTGGAAGCTGACATAGGTCATTTTCAACTGCTGCTTGTCGGCCGTCGGCGCCTTGGGCTTGGCCGCGCTGGCAGTCACGCCGGGCGCCGTGGGGGGCCCGCCGGAGAGGATGGAGGGTTCCGCGCCGCCGCGCTGCAGCACGCGCACCTCGCCAGGACCCGAGGCCCGAATCTCGCTGTTTTTCTTCGCGGGGGCGTTCGGCACCGGCGACACCGGCTCCTCATCCCGCTCGACCTGGTTCATCGACAGGGTCACCGCCACGATGCGCTGGTAGCGCACCAGCTTGCCGCTTTCGCGCACCGAATCCTCCACGCGCACCCGCTGATCGCAGACCAGGTTTTGCACATGGGCCCCCTTGCCGCCGTTGCGCAGGGAGATCGGCTTGTCGAAGTAGACCTGCAGCCCCTGGCACGCCAGCCGGGCCTGCTCCTGCTCGGCCTGGATGCCGCCATGGAATTCGGCGTACTGCCCGTTGAGGAGCATCGACTTGTTCCAGTGCACCTCCATGGGAACCGGCTTGGACAATTTGTCCCCCTGGAAATTGGTGAGCGACTCCATCTGGATCGCCCCGATGCCGGTGACCCACACCTTGTTCGCCGCCTCGTCGATGTTCACCTCGGGGCCGACGATCAGCTTGCGGTCCATGCGCAACTGGGCCAGGTCGCCGGTCACGGTAAGCAGGTTGCCCTCGGGCGAGCTGGTGAGTTGCAGGGTCTCTCCACGGATGTCCAATCCCTTCTCGTCGGGGCGCAAGGGCTCCTGGCGCACCTGGACGGTGCCTTCGCACCGCAGGCGATCGAGGCGGTCCTTGTTCTCCATGCGGAAAATCCAGGCCTCGATCGACCGGGCCGTCAGGTCCAGCGGGCGCGGCGGCACCTTGGAGTCCTTGTTTCCGAACCCCAGGCCGAAGGTGTCCCTTGGCTGATTCGCGGTGGCCGGGCCGGCCGCGGGTGGAACGCCGGGGCCCGCCGGGCTTGACGGCACCGCTGGGCCATTGATCACCAGCGGGGCGTTGGGCGCCGGCATGGCGGGCAGCACCTTTTGCGGCGCGCCCGGCGCCGTGGTGACCACATCCTTGAACCAGACCTGGAGCCGGTGCGAGTCGTGCACCACGATCTCGCGGCCGCGCAGGTAAACCTTGCCCAGCGCCTCGACGCGCTCGGGCTTGTTGGTCTTGCGGGACGGATTGGCGCTGGCACCCAGAGCCTTGGGCAGCGTGCCCGGGGCGGGCTTCGCCTCGGCGGTTTGGCTACCGTTCTTTTCGTTGGACCGCGCCGGCAGCCAAACCTTCAGGGTATCGGCCGTGAGGACCTGGTCGTTTTCCTCGTCAGTGAAGGCGGCCTGGCCGTTCAGTGTCAGCCTTTCACTGGGACCGTCCCGCTCGCTGACCAGGGTGTCGCGCCAGGAAGCGCGGGACGGCTTTTTCCTGGCGTCTTTTTCCTTCATCAGGATCTGGCCGGGGCCCTGGGCAACCAGACGCTTCAGTCCGCGGCCGGCGGATTGGCCCGGCTTGTGCTGCTCGATCTCCAGCCTTCGCGCCTTCAGGATGCTGCCATCCATCATGGCGCTCATGCCGTCCTTGCCGGAGAGGGTGGTTCGGTGCAGCTTCGCCTCGAACAAGAGGTCGTCCCCGTGGGCCTCCAGCCGCTCGGCGTCTGACAACAAAATCACTTCCTTGCCGGTGGCGTGGGCCGACTCGATCTCGGTGCCACCGCCCTTGGCCGGGAAGGGGTTGGCCGCGTTGGCGTTGCCATTCTGCGCGGGGGCAGCAGCCGGGCCCGGGACCGGCGTGGTCGGGGCCGCCGTCGCGACGGGTTTACCGGATTCCTTGCGGCGCAGGATCAGTTCCAGCCGTTCGCACATCAGTTGGTCGGTGGCTCCCCGGCCCTCATGGTGGCGGGTCACAAAAATATCCGCAGGCGACGTTGGCCCTCCCGGCTGGGGCTCGGGCAGCGAAAAGACCGCCAGATTCCCTTCTTTTTCCGAACGGAAAATGTACTCGAAGGATCCGGGGGTCTTGATGCGGATGTAGGCCTGCTGCTCGGGCGGTGCCTTGCCTGGGGCATTCTCGGCATTGAGCTGGTTCTGGTTGAGGAAGCCCGAATCCTCGCGCACATGCAGGTGCATATCGACCGATTCAACCAGCTTCACCCGCTTCACGCCGGCGACGGCGTCGCCCTTGGGCTTCTTCTGCTGGGCGGGCTGGTTCGGCTGGGCGACCTCGCTGGCCAGCTCGATCTCCAACCCCTTGCCGCGCACATCGATCGGCTTGGGTTTGCTTTGGTTATCCACCAAATGGACGGTGTCGGTGGTCCAGATGAGCTTGCGCGCGTCGGCGTAGTGCAGCGGCCCGGTGGGGATGAAGACGCTCAGGTCATCGTCCCGTCCCTGGGAGCGCCGGTTGTTGGTCACCTCGATGCTGCCGCTGATCTCGGCGGCGACGATCTTCCGGCTACCGATGTCTGACAACTGCGTCACCGGTCGGTCGAACTTCAGGTAGGCCACCTGGCCGCGGATGGTTGAGATCTCGGTCAGGCGTGGGTTGGCCTTGTCGGAATTGAAGATGGCCACCGAAAGCGGCTTCAGGCTTACGCGGCCATCCGGCTCGGGTTGGAACTGGTCCGCCGCGAAGACCATTTTCTTGGAGCTGATCTCGATCTTGATCTGCCGGCTGACCTCGGGGCAGTCGGGTCCGAATGCCAGTTGCAGCTTGGAGGACACGCGGGAGGCCGGCCGGGCCGGCAGCGGTGGCAGATGCTCGCGGGAATGCGGCATCAGCCCCGCGGGTAGCGGAGGCAGACCGTCAATACTGCCAAGCACAAGGCTGTAGCCGACGTAGAACCCGAGCACGAGGGTCCACCCCAGGCAGAGCAACAGGATGCGGCGCGGTGTCCACACGGCTTGAGTCCATCCTCCGTTCGCCGGCGGTCACCCGACCACCGTCATAACCATCACGGTTCAGTGTCCCGGCCAGATTCCCTGGCAACGCATCAACAGCTCCAGCAATTCCCGGGCGGCTCCATCGCCACCTCCCTTGCGCAGAACCAGATGGGCTCCGCGGCGGGCCTGGCTGGCCGCGTCGGCGGGGGCTGCTCCCAACCCGCAGACCTGGAACAGCGGCAGATCGGGCTCATCATCGCCCAGCACAGCCACCTCACCGGGCCGCACGCCCGCATCCCTCAGCAGCCCATCCCAGGCCGCGCTTTTATCCTTGGCCCCCTGGATCACCCAGGCGGCACCCAATTCCATGCCGCGACGCTCAACCAGATCGCTGGACCTGCCGGTGAGGACCGCCAGCGAGCGGCCCGCCTTGGTCCATTCCTTCAGAGCCCAGCCATCCCGCACATGGAAGTGTTTCTGCTCGTGGTCCCCAGAGCCGTACACGATGCCCCCGGCGGTGAGACTGCCGTCCACATCCACCACCAGCAGGCGGATCGGTCTGCAGCGTTCCGCCAAACTGAGCATGCAATCCCCCGCGCCCCTGACCTGTGTCACGCCGTATCCAAGGCGGCGCACCATACCCATCCGCCGAATGGAAACAAGCGGAACTGACCGTTTTCCGTCCGTTCCCAAGTCGCCTGCAAACCGCCCATTTTCACTGGCCGATTTCAGGCTGCCCGACGAAGGGCAGCATCCCTGTCCCCGGATTCACCTTGTTGCACCAGTTCCAGGCCGGCGACTCCCAGCAGGTCGGTGATGTCGAGGATGCCCACCGGACGCCCCTCGCCATCCACCACCGGCAGCTCACTGAGCTTCCTGCGCCGCATCAGCTCCATGGCCTCATGGGCCCGGCTGCCCAAGGCCACCGTGGCCGGCTCGCGGGTCATCACAGCGCGGATGGGCAGATCCAAGTCGGCCTCGCGCCTTTGTTCGATCAGGCGGGCCAAATCGCTGTCGGTGAAGATGCCCCGCAGGGTGCCCAGGTCATCCACCAGCATCACGGCCCCGGTACGGCGGCCGATCTGCCGCGCCTGGGCGTAAACTTGGCGCACCGTCTCATCCGCATGGGCGACCCGCATGTCGCGCCCCTGGCGCATGACCATGTCCACCCGGGACAACTTGCGGCCCAGGCTGCCGGCCGGATGGAAGCGGGCGAATTGGTCGGAAGTCAGGTTTTTCGCGCGGCTCAGGCTGAAGGCAATCGCATCGCCCAAGGCCAGCATGGTGGTGGTGCTGGCGCTGGGCGCCAAACCCAACGGGCACACCTCGTCGAGAGGTCCATACACCAAAGCGACATCGGTCTTCAGTGCCAGGGTGCTTTTGGGATTACCGGTGATGCCGATCAAATGCCTGGCCATTTCCCGCAGGGGAGGCAACAAACGCAAAAGCTCCTCGCTTTCCCCGGAGTGGGAAAGGAGCAGCAACGCATCCTCAGGATGAACCATGCCCAGGTCGCCGTGAACGGCGCGGGTGGCGTCCAGCACATAGCTACGGGTGCCGGTTGAATTCAGGGTGCCGACCAATTTCTGGCCGATATCGGCGCTTTTGCCCACGCCGGTGACACCCAAACGGCCTCCGGCATCCAAGCGGACCGGGTCGGCCAACAGCGCCAGGGCCTGGGTGAATCGGCCGTCCAATTGTTCGGCGGCTGTTTCCAGCGCCCGGGCCTCCGCCCGCAACACCTCCCGCGCATAGGCGCACGGGTCTTGCGGGTAGGCCGTAAAGCCATTGTTTTCAGTTACTTCCGACATATTCAACCTGCCAGCCACCCGGGGTGGTCAGAACCGTCCCATGCGCATACCCGAGGGAAGCAAACGGAGGCAAGACCGCTCGCCGGGCTTGCGGGCCGGGGCCGACAGGTGTCTGCTTGAGGGGAAGAGCTTTTCGAACGCATGGAGATAGCAATGGGGAAGCGCGTCATCCGGTATGGGACTTCCGTGGTCATTGCTTTTCTGTCCAGCGGCTTCCTGGCGGCCCAGTCGGAAAACCCTCCCAAACCGGGGACGGTATTCAGCCATGCTTACCCCGGCTCGGACCGGGCAGGGGAACTGAAATTCCCGGTGGAGCACCGGGTCTGGTTGCCCCCGGGGGTGAACCGTCTGCGTGGGATTATCGTCCACCAGCATGGCTGCGGAGCCGGGGCCTGCAAGGGCGGGCAGACCGCCGCGGATGACCTGCACTGGCAAGCGTTGGCCCGGAAATGGGACTGCGCCCTGCTGGGGCCGGCCTACACCCAGGACGACAAGGAAAACTGCCGCTTGTGGTGCGATCCGCGCAATGGATCGGGCACGGTTTTCCTGAAGGCCCTGGATGCTTTGGCCGAGAAATCCGGCCACCCCGAATTGAAAACGGTGCCCTGGTGCCTTTGGGGGCATTCCGGGGGAGGATTTTGGGCCAGTCTGATGCAGGCCAGTCACCCGGACCGGATTGTGGCCATCTGGTTCCGGTCGGGCACGGCCTACCAGACCTGGACCAAGGGGGAGATTCCCGCCCCGCAACTGACCCAAGGTTTTTTTGGGGTTCCGATCGCCCTGAACCCGGGCCAGAAGGAAAAGGATGACAAACGCTTCTCCGGGGCATGGACCGGGGCGGAGGCCATGTTTCAGGCATTCCGGGCCCAGGGGGCTCCCGCACTCTTCTGTCCGGATCCGAAAACGGGCCACGAATGCGGCGATAGCCGGTACCTGGCGATCCCATTCTTCGACGCCTGCCTCGCCCTGCGTCTGCCCCCAAGTGAATCGCCGGAAGGCCCGCTGCGGACCATCCAGCCCGGAACCGGGTGGATCGCCCCGGTGGGCGGTGGCAAGCCGGTGGTGGCGGACAGCGACGAGGCGAAAAGGGCGGTGGCCCGCGGTCCTGGTGGGACAGTCTGGCTGCCCAGTCTGGCCTTCGCCCGTGCCTGGGAGGAATTCAGCCGGACCGGATTGGTGGGAGACAGCACTCCCCCACCGCCTCCTGCGGTCGCCACGGTGGAATTGGCGCAAGGCGTCGCCAAACTAACCTGGCAGGCCCCGGCGGATCTGGAAAGCGGTCTGGGTGGTTTTGTGATCCTTCGCGACGGAAAGGTGTGGAAGAAACTGCCCGAAAAACCTGCCGCCAGACCTCGACCCCTGTTCCAGGGTCTCGGCTACCACGACACTCCGGACCAACCGCTGGCCCGCATGGAGGTCACCGACCCCACGCCCGGCGAACAGTACGCGATCCAGTCGGTCAACGGGGCGGGGCTTCCTTCCGCAGCCGTGCCGTTCCGGAAGGCACGTTGAGCGGCCCTCAGTCCACCTTGCCCGGTTCGCCCCCCTGCAGCCAACGGCGAATGGCGTCCTGCCGGGGGCGCTCACCGAGGTTATAGCCCCGCGAAGCCGCCGTGGAGGATTCCGGATCAGGTTCGCCCTCGACGGCAAATCGCGGAATCTCGAGAGAACCCACAGGCACCCATTTGCCATCCTTTTTGGACAACAACTGCAGCACGCAAGGGTAGGCATGTCGATCGCCAGCCAGAACCGGCTGGTTCCAGGTGATCAGGGCGAGACATTCCGCCTCGTCCAGCGAACAGGCGGCCCGGAGAGCCACACCCCGCATGGCATACAGGTCGGCCAAGGCGTACCGCTCGCCCGTGGCCGGCTTCAGGCTGGCCCGGTCCTCCACCACCACCAGGAATCCCTCGGAGGGAAAAGGCAGTTGCGCTGCCTGCTTTACGGTTGTCGTTTTTTCCAGCAGGGCCACGGCGTCCCGCAGGCGAGCCTCCGAGCCGACGCGGTAGCGGAAGCCGCGCTCCTGGGGCAGCTTGTTGTCGAGGTAGTCGGTCGCCTTGGCGGCGAATTCGGCGGTGCGCGCCGAAAGGTTGGGGTCACGCCGGATTTCCGCCAACCGCCCCAGGCGCTCCTGGCGGAGGCCCTCCCCCAGGACCGGGTAATCCTCCGGCTTGTCACGCAGCATGGCACCGATTTCAGTGCGCAGGTCGCTGTCCTGCCGCTTGATCGCCAGTTGGCCCGCCAGGGTGCCGGCCTGCTGCACCACCCATAGCGCGACCAAGGTGGGCAGGACCGTGAGCATCGTTCCTGACCACCAGTAGGCGGGCTTGCCCGGGTAGTATTTCCGCAGGTTCCACCAGGCGGCGTAGGCAAAGGGAACGCCGATCGCCAGCGTGGGGGCCCACAGCCGGGGTAATCCCGTCCACCAAAACAGCGGCAGCGAAAACGCCAACACGCCCCCGGCTATTCCGAAAATCACCCGTGGATCCATGGCGTCTACACCCCAACCAGAACCACCCGCCTGTGCCCGGAGGCGGGCGGTGGTGTAACATTTCGGGAAGATCCGGCCTGAAACCGGCCGGCACACCCTCCACTAATTTTTAGCGGATCGGCGACCATGCGCCCCGAAACTCCCGCCCGCATACTGGCCCTCATTTTCTTCTGCCTGTTCGGCCTCCGCCCGATTTCGGCCCAGGAAGCCTCGGCCCCGTCGCTGCCGGATGCTTGGGAACTGCAGGCGGAAAACCTGACGCGGCTGGGCATGCGCTTTTGGCGCGTGCCGGGTTGCGCGGTGGCCGTGGTTCATGACGGCAAGGTAATTTGGGCAAAGGGATTCGGAACCACCGCCCTGGGTGGCGACCAACCTGTCACCCCGGACACCCTGTTCCCGGTGGCCTCCATCACCAAATCCTTCACCACCACCCGCATGGCCCAACTGGTGGATGCGGGCAAGGTGGGCTGGGACGACCCGATTGTCCGTCATCTGCCCTGGTTCCAATTGTCGGATCCACTGGCAACCAGGTCCGTCACCTTGAGGAACGCCGCAAGCCATTCTGGTGGCTTGGCCAGCCATGACCTGTTGTGGTACCGATGGGGCGGCACGATGCGCGACCGAGTGGAACGGTTGAAAACCATCCCGGTCCAATCCAAACCCGGGGAAAAATTCGCCTACCAAACCAGCCTGTTCACCTGCCTCGGACTGGTGGAGGAGGCAGTGGAGGGCAAGCCATGGGCCGAGCAGGTGCAGGGCGCCTTGATCGATCCCCTGGCCATGCGCTCCACCTGGTCGGACCCCGCCAAAATTCCGCCCCAGATCATCCGCGCCCAGCCCCACCGGCTGGACCAGGAAGACCTGCCCCAAGCGTGCGATCCCTACCCTTTGACCAGCCCCGACCCGGCCGGAAGCATCCACTCCACCGCGAACGACCTGGCGCGCTGGGTGCTGTTCCACCTGGGGGATGGCACGACACCCGAGGGCAAACGGCTGGTTTCCAGCGATCAGATGCGGCTGTTGCACACCCAACAAGTGGCGCAGGAATTCACACCGGTGCTGCGCGGACTGAACCCCAGTTCGCAATCAATGGGTTACGCCCTCGGCTTCACCGTCTACGACCACCGGGGGGAGAAGGTGCTGGCCCACGGCGGCGCGGTGGACGGCATGCGGGCGCAAATCACCCTGGTGCCCGGCAAAAAACTCGGATTCGTGGTGCTATGCAACCTGAGCCTGACCCGTATGAACCTGTCGCTGACCCATCACCTGGTGGATCTGTTTTTAGGCCATACCGGCAGGGACTATAACGGCCTGGTGCTGAAGCAGCAGAAACGCGGCCTCGAAGAGTTGCTGGAGCGCGCCCGCGTGGCAGGCAACCGGGCGCGCTCACGCATGGACAAGATCGACCCGGCACGGATGGAAGGGATTTTTGTTCATCCCGCCTACGGCGAGGCGAAATTGTTCCTCCGCGACGGGGTGCCTATGTTCAGCCTGGGCGGTACCGAAACCACCCTGCAGCCGATGGGGCCGGGCTGCTGGCTGGCCCAGGCCGACCCTTTCGGCGGGGCGGTGATCGAATACATACCGGGCGATCCACCCGTGGTAAAATTGACTGGCGATGTTGAATTGACCCTGACGCGGAAAAACCAACCGTGAGGTTCGGGTAGGTATTGTTTTCGCTCCGCCAAATGGCATGGATGGAAAATTGACATGAACCACTTCTCGCAGGAAAATTCCCCCCTCCAGGTGTTCACGGCCCTGGAGGAAGACACCCTGCTGCCGGTCCGACTTGCCGGGCACGAGGAGTTGAACGGCACCTACGAGTTCACGCTGAACCTGCTGGCGCCTCGGGGGACCGAGATACCCTTTGACAAGCTGCTGGGCCAGGAGGCCGGAGCCAAGGTCACCCTGGTGGATGGATCCACCCGCCGCATCAACGGCATCGTCTGGTCCGTTCGGCAGTCCGACAGCGACGAGGTGTTCGACCGCCACACCCTGGTGCTCAAGCCCCGGCTCGCGCAGCTTGGTCTGGTGAAACGGTCGCGCATCTTCCAGCGCAAGACCGCCGTGGAAATTCTGCAGGAGGTGCTCGGGCCCGTGGGGGGTGCCGAATTCCACATCCAGGGCAAACCGCCCGTCCGCGTCTACTGCACGCAATACAACGAAACCGACCTCGAGTTCTTTGTGCGGCTTTGCTCCGAGGAAGGTTTCAGCCACCACTGGCGCCACGGCCGGAAGGATGGCATGCCCAGGGAACACCACCCACGCGATCACCTGGCGCACACGCTGGTCATCACCGACAACACCACCCTGGCCCATACCGGCCACACGCAAATCGATTACCTGCGCGACCAGGGGGGCACGGCCCAGAAGGCTGGCGTCCGCTCCTGGGAAACCGAGCAGAGGCTCACCCCCACCAAGGCCCTGGTGCAGGACAGCCATTTCCAGTTCTACGGTCGGATCCTTCAGACCGACGCGCAGTCCACCGAATGGGTCCTGGCAGGAAGCCGCGAGTTGCGCACCCTGCCAGCCCAGGGCCCCTGGGTGGCGCGGGAACTCTCGGCCGCCCGCCAATTCGACGCGGTCAGCACCACGGGGGCAAGCGATCAGGATTCCCTTTCCCTGCTGGACGATGCCCAGGAACGGCTGGCACGGATTGCAGCCGCAGGCATGGCCTCCGCGTCGGTCCGCGCCACGGCCAAGGGCGACTGCCATGATGTGACCGCCGGGCACGCCTTCAAGCTGACCGGTCACCCACGGGAGGATGGCGAGTGGCTGGCGGTGCGGGTGGAGCATCTGGTGGAGGTGGAGGGCCGGTACTGGGCGGGTGAAACCCCGGCTGTCCGCCGCGAGGTGTCATTCGAGGCGGCGCCACTCTCGTTGCCGCAGCCTGCCTGGCCACCCAGACCCAAGCCCGCCGTGCGGGGTGTGGAGACGGCGATGGTCACCGGCCCCCGGGGCATGGACACCTTTGTCGACCCCTATGGTCGGGTGAAAGTCTGCTTCTGGTTCGACCCGGGCCAGCCCAGGAACTCAGCCAGCTCCTGCTGGGTGCGCGTGGCGCAGGGCTGGGCGGGCAAGGGGTACGGGGCCGCCTTCTGGCCCCGGGTGGGCCACGAGGTGGTGGTTTCGTTCGAGCGGGGCGACCCCGACCGGCCGATCATCACCGGCAGCGTCTACAACGGCACCAACAATCCGCCATTTGAACTGCCGGCCAATGTTTACCTGTCCGGCTTCAAGACGCTGTGCGAGGGGGGCGATGTCTCCGAGAACTACCACCTGCTGCTGTTGTCGGACGAGCGGGGTGCCGAGGTGGTGCATATCCACGCCGAGGCGCGCTTCAACTCCACTCAGGAAAGCAGCCAGGTGACCATGCGGCCCAAGACCGACATCAATATCCAGGGAGGGCTTTAGCCTTTTATTCAGGTATCCATTGAAGATTTTATGGGCGCCTTGAACCCCTTCACGCGAAATCCCCCACTGATTCGGGTACCGCCTATGCCAAACCTAGCCGCTTACATGGCTTTTTGTTCCTGATTTGCCTTGCAATAACCACAATCGCCCCAAGCACCAGCAGAAGCCCAGCCAAAATCAGAGTGCCGGGTTCCGGGACCGAGGCGTAGACTGTGCCGGCCAGGGTGGGATGGCTTGAGCCCACCTGATAGGCGGTCCAGGAGCCCAGCGAGTCGGTTGAATAAGCCAGATTCTGACCGGCGACCTCAGGAACGCTGTACCTGAGCGTGAAAAAATTTTC
>Ga0169931_10001749_pt1 | contig 35796 bp, 32 predicted proteins | sample Kivu_15m_20L_FD_129675 | JGI IMG/M metagenome (GOLD analysis project Ga0169931, IMG submission 129675) | Freshwater microbial communities from Lake Kivu, Western Province, Rwanda to study Microbial Dark Matter (Phase II) - Kivu_15m_20L... | ecosystem: Environmental > Aquatic > Freshwater > Lake...
CCAGCGTCTGGATCAGTTGGAAATGTTCCGCGGGCAAGGGCCGGTTTGACCGGCTCCCACCCTTAACCCGCCTTGGGCGGTTCATTTCTTTCAAGCCACCGGCTTTGCCGGTGGTCGCTGACTATCGGGTCGCTGAAGACCACGCCGGTGCCGTCGCTGACGGCAACATCGTAATATCCGCCCTCGGTGGGCTGCAGGCTGCCCAAGTCCAGCGTGGCGGTGATGGCGTTGGGAATGACCACTCCGTTCCAGCGCCATTGATAGACCAATGGTCCATGACCGAGGGCGCCGACCGATAGCACCACGGGCTCGCCCACGGCGATGGGGCCGGGACCGGCGGCCGGTTGGCGGACAATCTGCAGATCACCCGCGCCGGTGGAGTCCGAAGTCAGCGTGGCCGTTTCCCAGCCCCGGGTCGTGTGAATCCGGAAGCTGTGATCGGAATCCCCCGTCGTCGGCCGCCGGTTCGGAATGATGAGTCCGGCGACCTTGCCCGCGCCGATGCCTAGGAACTGGAGTGAGTAGAAGAAACGTGCTGGCAGCAGATTGGCGGCGTGGTAGGCGAAGTGGATGTTCACAAACGCGCCGCCGGCAAGGATGGAGCCGGACCGCGAGTCCAGTTCCTTGCCCGGAACCCCGGTCACCGGATCGGCTTCGTAAACGCGCAGGGTCCAGCCGTCGGTCAGTGCGTAGTTGGCGTAATACTCAAATTTGAAATCCGAAATCACGCCTCCGCCGTTGGCGAGTTGGACGTCGTCGCCGTATTCCCAGCCCGTGTAGAAGGCGAAATTGTCCCCGGCCGGAACCTCGTAGGCGAGCCCGACGGTTTCGGGCGTGGTGTAGGTGGAGACGCTGACATTGAAACCGGCCTCGACGTTGGCGAACAGCGAAGGGCAGGCGGCCAAGGTGACGGCAAGGGAGCGCCAATGCATGGGTTTCAGATGTATTTGTTCACCGCGCATTCGGAACGTTCCAGAGTTCCGGACAAGTTCCGCCGAAGGACTCGCCCCGCGTCAAGCGCCGTAACCGCTGTCGGAGCGCCTTTCGGTCCGCCGTTTCCGGCCGGGCCGCCCGAAAAACTGAGTTCCCTGCGTTTCAAAGCACGGGGACGTCGCAGGTTGAATGCCGTTCGCCAATCTGCGAATGGCCCGATAGTTGTTTTGCCCGCTTCGTTCTGGTTCGCTGGAACGGCGTCAGTCCACAGCCACCCCTGCATGAAATCGAACCGCAGCCACTGCCGGGCCTTGGGAGCTCTGCTTTTGGCCCCATTTTGCCTGTCGGCCGCCGATCCGGCCGCTCCCTCCGCCGGTTACAAGCTGAAGATTCTTTCCGTGCAGGGTGAAGTTTATGTGCTGCGGGCGGGCGAAAAGGCGGAAACCCTGCTGAAAGCGACCGAAACTGTCATGGCCGGCGACCGTGTGCGCACTGCCGAATTCAGCCGGTTGGAGTTGCAGCGCCCCGATGGAACCCCGCTCGTTTTCGACGAACTGACGGACCAAGTCGTCCATCCACCCGGTGAGAAAACCGCCGATTACGAAATCGAAGTGAAGCAGGGCGGCATGTTCCTGCGGGATCTGGGCAAGCCAAAGGAGCAGAAATTCCGCACTCCGCTCGCGTCCGGAGCGATCCTGGGGACGGAGTTTTCAATCCGGGTCGGCGCCGAGGGCCGCACTGAAGTGGCGCTGTTCGAAGGCAAAGTCGCCCTGACCAACAGCTTGGGAGCGGTGGAATTGGCCCCGGGCGAAGAAGCGATCATCGAACCCGGCCAGGCCCCCTCCAAGAGGCGGCTGCTCAATGCCCGGGCGGCGGTCCAGTGGGCGCTGTTTTATCCCGGAGTGTTGGAACCTGACGCGCTGGACTTGGCTGGCGAACCGGCTTTGGCGGAGTCTTTCGCGGCCTATCGCGCCGGCGATTTGCCCGCCGCCTTGGTGAAGTATCCCAAAGCCCGGACCCCGGCCTCGGCCTCCGAGAAGGCTTATTTTGCCCAACTGATGCTGGCGGCCGGTCAGGTGAAGCGCGCGGAAACGGCTCTCGACGGCGATTCCTCGGCGGCAGCCCAAGCGGTCCGTGCCATCATCGCCACGGTGCGGGGAGATTCCGGCGGTAGCTCGGCGACGGATGCCTCGGGGCTGCTGGCGGCCTCGTATGCCGCCCAGGCCCGGAACGATCTGGCCGGGGCGCTACAGCAGGCGAAGGCCGCCGGCGCCCGGGCGCCCGGGTTCGCTTTCGCGCATGCCCGGGTGGCGGAACTTGAATTCAGTTTCGGCCGGATTGCCGCCGCGGAAACGGCCTTGGAGCGCGCGCTGGAACAGGCGCCGCGCAACGCCCAAGCCCTCACCCTCAAGGGTTTTTTGCTGGCGGCCCGGAACCGCACGACGGAGGCGGTGGACTGGTTCGACCAGGCCATCGCCGTGGATCCGCACCTCGGCAATGCGTGGCTCGGCCGTGGGCTCTGCCGGATTCGCCAGGGCGACCTGGAGGCCGGCCGCAAGGACTTGCAGGCGGCGGCGGCGCATGAGCCAACCCGGGCCGTTCTCCGCAGCTACGTGGCCAAGGCTTTCACCGACGAGCGCAATCTCGACTTCGCCGGCCGCGAACTGGACCGCGCCAAGGAACTGGATCCGAACGACCCGACGGCCTGGCTGTATGCGGCGCTGCTGCGCCAGCAGGACAACCGGGTCAACGAGGCGGTCAGCGACCTGGAACGGTCCCGCTCCCTCAACGAAAACCGGGCAGTCTACCGTTCGGGCCAGCTGCTTGATCAGGACCGGGCAGTCCGCGGCGCCAACCTCGCCTCGGTTTACCGGGACGCCGGGATGCTCGCCCCTGCCGTGCGGGCGGCCAGCCGGGCCGTGGCGGATGATTACGCGAACGCTAGCGCCCACCAGTTCCTGTCGAGCAGCTACGATTCGGTCCGCGACCCGCGACAGTTCAATCTCCGCTACGAAACGCCGTGGTTCAGCGAGCTGCTGCTGGCCAACCTCCTGGCGCCCGTCGGTGCCGGACCGCTGTCGCAGAACGTTTCGCAGCAGGAGTATTCGCGGCTGTTTGAGCGGGACCGGCTCGGCGTAAGTTCGGTCACAGAATACTACAGCAACGGCACCTGGGCGCAGCGTGGCTCGCAGTTCGGGACGCTGGGCAACTTCGGCTACTCGCTGGACGCGGATTATCGCTCCGAGCCCGGTTTTGGGCCGAATACCGACGCGGAGCGGCTCTCGCTCTTCGCGAAGGCCAAGTGGCAACTCGGCCTTGCGGACAGCCTGTTCGCGCAGGTGAATTACAACCGCTACAACAACGGTGACACCCGCCAGCTCACCGATCCCGCGACCGCGGCGACAGGGTTCCGCTCCAAGGAGGAGCAGGCGCCCAATGTCTTCGCCGGCTGGCATCACCAGTGGAATCCCGGCCAGGACACTCTGCTGCTTGTGAGCCGGCTGGATGACGATTTCGGCTATTCCGACAGCCGTGGAATCATTCCCGTGGTTCGCCGCCCGAACACGAACTCGGTGCCGAACATCTTCCTGAATCGGCCGTTCGCGGTGAATTATTCCAGTGACCTCTCCGCCTACGGGGTCGAACTCCAGCACATCGCGCAGTTCGACACGGCGAATCTGGGACGTCACACGGTCATCGCCGGTGCGCGGTTCCAGCAGGGCGAGGCGGATGCCGTCGCGGCGCAGTCCTACGCGTCCACCCAGTTGCCCGGGGCGTTCGTCCTGCCACCGGTCACGCAGTCCGTCAGCGGTGACCTCGACCGGGTCAGCGTTTACGCCTACGACCTGTGGCAGGTGCTGGATTCGTTGCGGTTCACCGCCGGGGTCAGCTACGAGCGGCTGGAATACCCGGTGAACTTGGACCTGCCGCCGCTGCTGGCCGGCCAGCAGGACGCGGATCGCATCTCGCCGAAGGTCGGCTTTGAGTGGTCGCCCCTGACCGACACGCATCTCCGGGCAGCATGGACCCGTTCGCTCGGGGGCAGTTACTACGACACAAGCGTCCGGCTCGAGCCGGTGCAGGTCGCCGGCTTCACCCAGGCCTTTCGCAGCCTCATTCCCGAATCCGTGGCCGGCCTCGCTCCCGGATCGGAATTCGAGACCATCGGCGTCGGCTTGGACCACAAGTTCCCCACGCAAACCTATGTCGTGCTGGCGGCCGAACGCCTGACCTCGACTGCGCAGCAGAACTATGGGGCGTTTCTGTGGACCGTCTCCGGGGGCGGACTGGTCGCGCCGCCGGCGACCGAGTCGCGCCGACTGGACTACGAGGAGCGAACGTTCAACGCGACCATCAACCAGTTGCTCGGTGACCGCTGGTCGGCCGGCCTCAATTACCGGCTGACCGATTCGCAGTTGGACGAGGTCTATCCGGCTAACTTCGCCAACTTGAACCGGGCGGTGACCGCCACGCTGCATCAGGTGTCCAGTTTCGTGCGTTTCAACCAAGAAGGCGGCTTCTTCGCGGAGCTTTCCGGTTCGTGGAACCGGCAAACCAATCAGGGTTACACTCCCGGCATGGCCGACGAGGAAGTTTGGCTGTGTGATGTCTTTGTCGGTTACCGGTTTCTCCAGCGCCGGGGCGAAGTCCGCGTCGGAATCCTCAATCTGGGCGACCAAGATTACCGCTTGAATCCGCTCAATCTCCACGAAGAGTGGTTCCGTGAGCGCACGCTGTTCACCAGCCTGCGGCTCAACTTTTGATGCGGAACAAACTCGCGCACCTCGACAAGTCGCTGCTGCTCGCCGTGCTGCTGCCCGCCCTGCTCGGCGGATTGCTCATGGCCAAGCTAGACAGCGGCATCCGGCATTGGAGCTATGACTCCCTGCTGGCCGCCCGCGGTCGTGTTCCCGTCACAAACGCGGTCGTCGTCTATCTCGACGAGGAATCGCACGCCCGGCTCGGGCAATCCCTCAACGAGCCTTGGAAGCGGTCGTTGCACGCGGCGCTGGTGAACCGCCTGACCGATGCCGGGGCGGCTGCGGTGGCGTTCGACATCGTCTTCCTGACCAACCGCTTTTCGCCGCCCGATGAGGATGCCCAGTTCGCGGCGGCCCTGAAACGCAACGGCCGCGTGGTGCTGGCCGCGGGTTTCCACCACGAGGCCGGCCGGACCAACCGCGATCCGCTGATGGACCTGCCCATGGCCGCGCTGCGCCTGGCCAACGGCCGTCGCTGGGGGCATGCCCAGATGTCACCTTCCGAGGATCAGGTGGTCCGCCTGCACCCGCCGAACTACGCCGCCGAGAACACCAACAAGATGAGCCTGAGCTGGCGGGCCGCCGAATTGCTCAGGGCCCCCGTCACCCAGGTCACGAACGTGGAGCAGCTCGTGGCGGCCGCGGACGTCGAACGTTGGCTCAACTATTACGGCCCCGGCTATCATCTGCCCCGCACGCCCTTCTTTGCGGCCCTAAACACCAACCTGACCGACGATTCGTTTTTCCGCGACAAGCTGGTGTTCGTCGGTGCGGGCACGCTCACAAAATACAGCGGCGAGCGGAAGGACTCCTACCGGACCCCGTTCGGATTGTTCCTCGGTGACAATGACGGTGAGGACAAATTCGTCGCCGGGGTGGAAATCCAGGCCACGGCCGCCTTGAACCTGCTGCGGGGCGACTGGCTGACGCGGCCGCCGGGCTGGCTCGAACAGATCGTCATGATCGTCCTCGGCGGCGTGATCGGTGGTGGGTTGTTCCGGCTGCGGCCCAGCCTGGCTTCGTTGGCGGCCGGGCTTGCGTTGGTGGTGACCAGCGTGGGCGCCTACCTGCTGTTTGTCCGGGCCGGCGTCTGGACGTCGTGGCTGATTCCGGTGGTGCAGGTGCTGGTGGCGTGGCTGCTCTCCATCTCCGTCAACGCCGTCCGGCTGCATCTGCACAATCAGGTGCTGCGCCAGACCGTGTCGCGTTACCTGTCGCCGAAGCTGACGGAGAAGTTCTCCGGCGCCCGGGCTGAGGAACTGCTCCGTCCCGGTGCGACCAAGCATCAACTCACCGTCTTCTTCAGCGACATCGCTGGTTTCACGACGATCACCGAAGGGTTGCCGCCTGAGGAATTCGCGAGGCTGATGAACCAATACTTCGAGACGGCGGTCGGGCAGTGCGTGTTCCCGACCGACGGCACGGTGGTGAAGTTCATCGGCGATGCCATCTTCGCAATCTGGAACGCCCCGGACCCGCAGCCGGACCACGCCTGGCGTGCGTGCGAGGCCGCTCTGCGTTTTCGGGCGCAGGCGGTGATGGAAGTCCGCGGCAAACCCCTTGTCACCCGCATCGGTCTTCACACCGGCGAGGCCAACGTCGGCAACTTCGGCAGCCGGGAACGCTTCGACTACACGGCTTTCGGCGAGAGCATCAACTTGGCCTCCCGGCTCGAGGGGCTGAACAAACATCTCGGCACCCTGACGCTCATGAGTGCGGCCACGCATACGCTGGTGACCGGCAAGTTCCTCACCCGACACCTCGGCCGGTTTGTGCTCAAGGGATTTGAGAAGGCGGTGGAGGTGCACGAACTGGTGGGCCCGATTTCGGATGCGTCGAAGTTCGCCGAGCTCCACGAATCGTTCAGCGCCGCGCTGGCGGCCTTCCAGTCCGGTGACCGCGAATCCGCGCTGCTGGCCTTTGAGACCATCGCGCAGCGGTGGCCGGACGACGGGCCGACCCAGTTCTACCTGCGCACACTGGCGGAACTCGGTCGCGGAGGCGATGCCGGAACCGGCGAGGTGGAGCTCAAGGAGAAGTAGACCCGAGAAGTCCCGATTGCGGGTGGCGGCGAGGCGATTCACGGCTACTCTTATGTCCGTGAACGCGCCGGACATTCGGGTGCTGATCGTGGACGACGAGCCGCTGGGGCGGGACCGCCTGCGGAACTTTCTTTCCCGGGAGGCGGGTGTGAACCTCGTCGGCGAGGCGACGAACGGCGAGGAGGCGGTCCAGCTGACCCGGGAACTCGCGCCGGACCTCATGTTCCTCGACATCCAGATGCCCGGTCTCAACGGCTTCGGCGTGCTGGAACAGCTCGGCTCCGAGGTTCCTCCCGCCGTCATCTTCTGCACGGCGCACGACGAGTTCGCGTTGAAGGCGTTCGAGGTTCACGCGGTGGATTATCTGCTGAAGCCCTTCGACCGCGATCGTTTCAAAACCGCCTTGGGCCGGGCCGCGGAACGCCTCCATACCTCCCAGCGTGACGAATTGTCCGCCCGGCTGGCTGCGGTGCTCCAGCAGTTGCAGCCGGCGGCGCCCAAGGCGCTGGACCGGATTCCCGTGAAGACAAACGGACGCGTCATCTTCATCAACGTGCCCGAGATCGACTGGGTCGGCTCCGCAGACAATTACGTCGAACTGCACGTCGGCGGGCACAGCCACCTGGTCCGTGACACGCTGACCAAGATGGAACAGCAGCTGCCGCCGGAGAAGTTCGTGCGCATCAGCCGCACCGCCATTGTGAATGTGGACCGGGTGCAGGAACTCCAACCCCTGTTCCACGGCGAGTATTCGGTGACCCTCAAGACCGGAGTAAAGCTGACCCTCAGTCGCAGTCACCGCGACCAGCTTGCCCGGCTGGGCATGAAATGATTCAGGCGGTCCGGCAGCCGACCGACAGCAGCACGTTGGCCCACAGCGCTTGGTCACCCGTCTGGATGGTCAGCACGTGGTCGGCGGACTCGACCGCCTTGTAAAAGTCCCACTTCAGGATTGGCTCCAGCGTCAATGGCGAGCCGGCCTCCGCAAGGATCTGGCGGAAGTCGTTCCACACCGGCGGTTCGCCAAACTTCGCATAGCTGTCGTCGGCCGGGATGCCCATCGTGTTCACCGCGTCGATGGGCAGGGCGCTCAGGATTGCGCGCAGCGCCTGCGTCACCGTGATGACGCCCGGGGTCAGGTTCATCGAGATGACTTGGGCGTTCGGCCCCTTCTTGGTGGAGGCCGGATAATTGCCGTCCGCGATCAGGATTTTCGCATGATGGCCGGCGCGCCCAAGAATGGCGTTGATCTCGGGATGGATCAGGGTGTGCTTCAGCATGAGCGCAAGCACACCGGAGGCGCGGGCCGCGTTCCAAGCGCAAAGTCGGGTCGCCAGCCCGACCAGCCGCATCTGGGCACTGCCCGTGGGAGGGCTCCCGCACCCCGACTGGCATCGAGAGGCACGGGCACCGCGTCCGGCTCGACCCGTTTCCGGGAGGGTTTAGAGGCACTCCCGATAAAGGGCGCGGAAGTCGTCCGCGGTCACCGGCACAGCGTTCGTCTTGTGACACGGATCGTCCACTGCTTGGGCGACCAGGGCTTCGAGCAGTTCCGGCTTTGCGCCGTGCTCGCGGAGTTTGGTGTTCAAGCCCAGGCCGGCGAGGAACTCGCCGATGAAAGCGATGGTGCGGGTGTCTGCGTCGGCATCGCTGACCCGCTGGACTTCCAGGCCGCACGCGATGCCCACCCGCCGGTAGAGTCCCGGCTTGCGGGTCGCGCAAAACTTCATGCCGGCGACCAGGCACAGGGCATTCGCGAGCCCGTGGTGCAGGCCGCACAGGGTTGAAAGCGGATGAGCGAGGGAATGCACCACGCCGAGGTCCTTTTGGAACGCGATCGCGCCCATGGCGGCGGCCACCAGCATCCGGCCGCGGGCGTCGAGATCATGGCCGTCGCGGACGGCGCGCGGGAGCGCGTCCACGATCAGGCTGATTCCCTCGAGGGCGATGCCGTCGCAAAGCGGATGGAACTGCGGGCACGTAAAGCTCTCGATGCAGTGGGTCAGCGCGTCGGCTCCGGTTGCGGCGGTCAGCTTGGGCGGCAGGCCCACTGTCAGTTCGGGATCCAAGATCACCAGTTTGGCGAGCAGTTCGGGATGGAAAAGCACGGCCTTGCGTTTCGTGCTGTCGAGCGTGATGACCGAACTGCGGCCCACCTCGCTGCCGGTGCCGGCCGTCGTCGGGATCGCGATGAACGGCAGGAGACCGGACCAGTCTGCGGGCTGTTCGTAGAACTTCGCGAGCGGGAAGCCCGGATGCTTAGCCAGCAGGCGGGCCGCCTTGCCGGCGTCGAGCGGGCTGCCGCCGCCAATTGCGATGACGCCGTCGCAACGGTGCCGGCGGATGAGTTCGGCCGGTTCCGTGACGTCGGCCTCGATCGGGTTCGGATGCACGCCCGCATACAGGAACCAGGTTTGGCCCTGTCCGCTCTCGCCGAGCACGGCGGTCAGCAGGCGGAAGGCGTCCGTTTTCGCCAGGCCGGCATCCGTGACCACGAGCGGCCGGTTGATGACGAGCCGGGCCAGGTTGGCGGGCAGCTCGCGCAGGGCGCCGGCGCCGAAAAGGGTGCGGGTGGGGAACGAAAAGGCAGTGAGGCTCATGTTCAGAAACGCGGCCGCAGGCTACCCGGGACGTTCCGCCGGGCGACACCCGAAAAGGGGGAAAGCGAATTCAGCGGGTTTTCACCGTTGAATCTGCGGCGCGTGGCCCTACCACTCCGCGCAGCGTTTCCAGTCATCCAGTGAAACCAACCGATCTTCGCGGCATACTCCGCTACATTCCTCGCTTCCGGGAAAAGACCTTTGTGGTCGCCGTGGATGGCGCGGTCGTGACCGACGACAACTTCCCCAACCTGCTGCTGGACCTCGCGGTGCTGCGGTCGCTGAACATCCGCATCGTGCTGGTGCACGGGGCTTCGGCGCAGATCGCGGCGCTGGCCGGCGAACGCGGCGAGGTCGCCTCCAACCTGGACGGCGCTGGCGTCACTGACGCTGGGACGCTGCAGCTCGCCCTCACGGCGGCCAACCGCCTGACGCACGAAATCCTGGAGGGGCTTGCGACCAATGACCTCCGCGCCGTGTCCACCAACGCGATCGTCGCGCACCCGCTCGGCATCGTGGGCGGCGTGGACCACCAGTTCACCGGCAAGGTCGAGCGCGTCGATGTCGAGTTCCTGCAGAGCCTGCTGGGGCAGGGGATCATCCCGGTCGTGCCGCCCCTGGGTTTCGACGGCGATGGAAAGACCTTCCGCGTCAACTCGGACGCCATCGCGGTCGCGCTCGCGGAACAGCTCAAGGCCTCGAAACTCCTGTTTCTGACCACCGCCGAGGGGCTGCACCGTCAGGGCACGCTGTTCCGGCAGATCCAGGCGAGCGAACTGAAGCAGCAGCTCGCCAAGCCGGACGACTTCGCGCCGGAGCTTCTTTCCAAGGCCCGGTGTGCGGTCGCAGCCTGCGAGGCGGGCGTGCCACGGGTCCACCTGCTGAACGGCACGGTGGACGAGGGGTTGCTCGCGGAGGTCTTCTCCAATGAGGGCATCGGCACGCTCATCTACGCCAACGAATACCAGCAGATCCGGCGGGCGATGAAGAAGGACATCCGGAGTCTGTTGCAGCTCACCAAGAATTCGGTGGCCGCGGCCGAGCTGGTCAAACGGACGCGGAACGAACTGGAGAAACGCATCGGCGACTACTACCTGTTCGAGATCGACCGCAACCCGGTTGCGTGCGTCGCCCTGCATGTCTATCCGGAGCAGAACAAGGGAGAGCTTGCATTCCTCTTCGTCAGCCCGGCCCACGAAAACCAGGGCATCGGCCGCAAGCTGGTGCAGTTCGTCGAGGCTAAGGCCCGGGAGCTGAACCTGGCGGAAATCGTCACGCTCTCGACGCAGGCCTTTGCGTGGTTCCAGGCCAAGGGCGGCTACACCGAAGGCTCGCCGGAAGACCTGCCGTCCGCCCGCCGGGAACGCTACGACGTCAGCGGCCGCAATTCGAAGGTGCTGGTGAAGAAGCTGCGCTGAGCCTCAAGGCGCGCCGCGGGCTTGCACTAGAACGGAAAACGCCCGGCCCAGATGTTCCGGGTGGGTCAGCGTCTGGAACTGGCGGACCCGTTGGGAGGTCCACGCCGGAAAGGGCGCCCCCGGCCTCTGCGTGTCGGCGAATATTCCGGCGAGGAATCGCCGTTGGCTGCCGAAGAACTCCGTGCTCAGGCCCGCGGCGGTGCCGGCACCCTGGATGGCCGTGAAGTTGACCTGCGCCGTCAGGTCCTGGCGACCGGGTTCCGCCAGCAGGTCGTCGCTCCGACGGTGTTGGGCATAGGCCCGCAGCGTCCCCAGCGCGCGCTGGGGCAGGAAGAACTCCGGCGCTTCGAGCCCGTAGTCGGCGGTCAGCAGCCAGCCGGTCTCGAGGCGCGCCGCGGCCCGCTGCCACCACGCCGCGGCGGTCGGGCAGACTTCGGTAGTGAATCCGTCGGGCAGCACGGCGAGCAGTTCCGCCGACAGATCCGGAACCGCGACCGTAGGGTGGGGCAGCCGTCGCCAGACGAAGTTACCGTCGCCGAGTCCGACGCCCCACTCGAACCACCGTTGTGCACCGGCATCCCAGCCGAGCCGGTGCACCGGAAACGCGTCGAGCAGTTCGTTGCTCAGGATGATGCCATTGACGGGCGGGAGCTCATCGAGTGAAGCGAACCACCGGACGCCGTCCGCCCAGTCGGCCAGCGTTTCCCGCTGCCACTCCTGCCGATTCGCCGAGGGCTCGACCAGCCAATAGGCAATCCGGCCCGCGAACTCCGGCCGCGTTTCCCGCAGGAACGTGAGGATGTCCCGCGCCAGCCGGCCATCGTGCGCGCCGGCCTCGACGATCTGGAAACGACCTTCCGGCCCGTGAAAACCGGGCAACGTCGTCAGCCGTTCCGCCAGATGGAAGGCCAGCAGTTCGCCAAACAGGGAACCGACGCTGACGCTGGTAAAAAAGTCCCCGCGGCGGCCGACGGCATCCCGTCCGCGTTCATAGTAGCCGAGGTCCGGCTCGTAGAGCGCCCGCTCCATGAACCGGGCGAAGGGAATGGCACCGCCGGCGTCGCGGATCTCCTCTGCGATCCGCGCCGTCAAGTCGTGCGCCGGCGGGGCGTCCATCGCCCGCAAGATGGCCCCGGGTGCCGACAAGTCACACCTCTTCCAGCGCCTTCATGGCATCGCCGAACTTCGGCAGGCGCACGTCCATCTTGTCCATCATCGACAGGTAGAGCCGGCACATCTGGCGTTCCGGCTTCTCCTTGTAGTCGAGCACGCGGCCTCCCTGGAGCCGTCCGCCCGCACCGCCGAGCAGCACGACGGGCAGTTGGGTCGCGTCGTGGTTGCCGGTCAGCATGGACGAACAGTAGAGCAGCATCGAGTTGTCGAGCAATGTGCGGGGACCTTCCTGGATCGCGTCAAGCCGCCGCGCGATGTAGGCGAGCTGGTCGAGGAAGAAACGGTTCACCTTGAGCCAGTCGGCCGTGTCGCTGTGCGAAAGCAGGTGGTGGATCATGTAATCCACGCCGAGGTTGGGGAAACGCAGCGAGCTGTGGTCGTTGTTCAGCTTGAGCGTGGTGATGCGCGTGGTGTCGGTCTGGAACCCGAGCACGGTAATGTCGCACATCAGCCGCATGTGCTCGGCGATGTCCTGCGGAATGCCGTCCGCCGGGCGCGCCATGTTCGGTTTCTCCAAGGTCGGCCGCCAGCCCTGCAGTTCGCCCTTCTTTCCGGCGTTCTCGATGCGTTGCTCCACGTCGCGCACGGAGTCGAGGTATTCGTCGAGCTTCCGCTGGTCGGTCACGCTGATGTGACGCCGCAGGTCCTTCGCGTCGGACATCACGGCGTCGAGCACGCTCCGGTCGCCCTTGCTCACCTCATCCTTGAAGAGCCGGTCGAACGCCAACGCCGGATACACCTCCAGCGGAGTCGGCGTGGTCGGCGAGCTCCACGAGATGTGGGAGCTGTAGAGCATCGAGTAGTTCTTGTGGACCGAGGGATTCGACTTCTCGCAGCCCAGCACGAGCGACGGCACCTTGGTCGAGCTGCCGTAACGCTGCGCGAGGAGCTGGTCGATGCTGGTGCCGGAGCGGATCTCGCCGCCGGACGCCAGCGGGGCGCCGGAAAGGAGGTTGCCCGTCTGCGAGCTGTGGATGTTTCCCTTCAGCGCCTCCTCGTTGTAGAGGCCGCGGACGAACAGCATCTTCTCGCGAAAGTCGGCGAGCGGGGCGAGCACCTGTCCGAGTTCCATCTGCTTTCCCTCACCCCGGGCCCACCATTCCTTCGAGTGAAAGCCGTTGCCCGAGAACAGCACCGCGAGACGGACCGGAGCCTCGCTGGCCGGCCGGCTGGCTGCGGGCGGGGTGTCCCCCCAGACGTTGACCGATTCCATCCACGGCAGCGCCATGGTGACGCCGACGCCGCGAAGAAACGTGCGGCGGGAGAAATGATGATTCGCCATAGGAGAGCTTCCTTCCCTCATACGCCGCCGAAAGGGGAAGGCAAAGCCACATTCCGGGCAGGTCAGCCACGGTGAAAAGATGCGTCCAGCAGTTTCCTGTCCGGCCGGTGAGGCGGTGCGGACCTGAGGACAACGCCGGGTCGCCGGCGCGCCGGTCACTTGAGCAGGCCGACCTGCTTCAGCGTGGCGGCGACGAGCTCGCGCGACTTCGCACTCACCGGCACCAGCGGGAGGCGGAGTTCCTCGGCGATGGCTCCCTGAAGCGCGAGGGCGGCCTTCACCGGGGCCGGATTCGACTCCACGAACAGGTTTTTGAAGAGTGGGTAGAACTGCGCGTGCAGCTTCTGGGCTTTGGCCAGGTCCCCACCGGCGAAGGCATTGACCATCGCGCTGACCTGCTTGGGGGCGACGTTTGACGCCACACTCACCACGCCGTCGGCGCCAACCGCCATGAACGGCAGCGTGAGCGAATCGTCGCCGCTCAGGAGGGTAAACTTCCGTGGCAGGACGGCGCGCAACTGGCTGACCCGGTCACAGGAGCCGCCCGCCTCCTTGAGGGAGACGATCGTGGGGCAGTCCTGCGCCAGCCGGACGACGGTTTCGACGGCGATCTCGATGCCGCAGCGGCCGGGAATGCTGTAGAGCATCAGCGGCAGTTTGGTGGCCGCGGCGACCGCCTTGAAGTGCTGGTAAACGCCCTCCTGGGTGGGCTTGTTGTAATACGGCGCGACCTGGAGTGAACCGACAGCGCCGACTGCGGCGGCCCGCTGGGTCAGCTCGATCGCCTCGCGGGTCGAATTCGCGCCGGTGCCGGCCAATACCTTGATCTTCCCCGCCGCCGCCTTCACCGCGAGTTCCACGACCCGGATGTGTTCGTCGCAGTCGAGCGTGGGCGATTCGCCGGTCGTGCCGACGGGGATGATGCCGTCCACGCCGCCCTTGACCTGGGCCTTGACCAGGCGTTCCAAAGCCGGCTCGTCGAGCTGACCGTTGCGGAAGGGCGTGACAATGGCGGTGTAAGTGCCGGTAAACATACGAAACGGGCGCGGAGCGTCGGAACTGCCGCCGCCTTTGGAAAGGGCATTTTCGCGGGTGACCCGGCGCGATGGCAAAGGGCAGTTCATTCCCCTTGCCTCACCGGCCGCCTGACGGGCACACCAGCCGGCACGAAATGCTGGAGCAACGCTGGCGCAACACTGTGGCTGCCCATCCGCACGCCCTCGCCCTGCGCGAGGCGGCAACCGGGCGTTCATGGACCTTCGCCGCTCTGGCGGCGGCGGCGGACGCCGTGGTGCTGCCCGCGGAGGGGCCGCCGGTATTTCCCTGCGGAACGGGACCGGAATTCATTCTGCAACTCCTGCGGGCTTGGCGCGCCGGTCGGGTGGTGTGCCCTTTGGAGCCAGGCCAGGCCGAACCGGCGATTCCGACGCCTCCCCCGGGCATCGCTCACCTCAAGCTCACGTCCGGCACGACGGGCCTGGCGAAATGCGTGGCGTTCTCGGCGGCGCAGTTGGCCGCCGATGCGGACCAGATTGTGGCCACGATGGGTCTGCGCCGTGAGTCGCCGAACCTCGGCGTGATCTCACTCGCCCACAGCTACGGCTTTTCCAATCTTGTCCTGCCACTCCTGCTGCACGGCATCCCGCTGTTCCTCGCGTCCTCGCCTTTGCCCGCGGCCGTATTGGCGGCAGCGGAGGTGGCCGGCAACGCGCCCCTGACCTTGCCCGCGGTGCCGGCCATGTGGCGCGCATGGCACGAGGCGAAGGCGATTTCCCCCAATGTCCGCCTCGCGATCTCGGCGGGCGCCGTGCTGCCGCTGAACCTCGAAGCGCAGGTCTTCGCCCGGTGGGGACTCAAGCTGCACAATTTCCTCGGCGCCTCCGAGTGCGGGGGCATCGCCTATGACCGCAGCTCGGTTCCGCGCACCGATCCGGCGCTTGTGGGCGAGGCGATGGTGGGGGTGTGCCTGGCCTGTGCTCCGGACGGGCGGCTGGAAGTGCGCGGTGGGTCGGTGGGAACGGGCTATTGGCCGGAACCTTCCGAGAACCTGTCCGCGGGCCGATTTGTGGCCGGCGACCTTGCGGAGGTTGGCCCGGAGGGACGTGTGTTCCTGCGCGGGCGGGCCGGCGATGTGATCAACGTGGCCGGCCGCAAGGTGATGCCCGAAGTCATCGAGGCGGCCCTGCGCACGCATCCGGAAGTGCGCGAATGTCTGGTGCTGGGGCTGCCGGCGGAAGCGTCGCGGGGCGAAGCCATCGCGGCGGTGGTGGGCGGTTCGCCGAATTTGGACGAAACCTCCCTGCGCGATTTCCTGCTCGCACGACTGCCGGCGTGGCAAGTGCCGCGCCACTGGTTTCTGGAGCCCGCACTCACACCCAGCCACCGGGGAAAACTGTCGCGCGCCGAATGGCGGCAACGGCTGTCCCGGCAGGCTACGGAAGCAACGGACGCGGCCGACCGGCCTTGACTGATTCCTCGGTCGGCCAGGAGCCGCGCCGCTTCCACCCGCTCACCACACGCCCGGCAGCAGCCGTTTCGTGCGGGCCGCATGGGGCGGGTAATCGCCAGGGAAAGCCTGGGCCAAGTGGCGTTCCTCTGCCCACATCCGAACTCCCAAGCCCGCGAACACGACTACGAAAGCCGCCCAAGTGGCTTCGGTGCGCCGGGAAACTGCCGTCGCGAATGCGAACCAGATGATGGCGGCGTAGAGCGGATGCCGCCACCAACGGTAGGGGCCGTGCGTCACCAGGCCCCCCGGGGTCGGTTCTGGAGTGGGATTCAGGCTCCGGCGTCCCAACGTGCCCCGCGCCCACAGCCACAGGGCCACGGCGGCGGCTTGAACTGCCCATCCGGCCGGTCCGGCCGCGAGGAGTTCACGGCGGACGAAGAGGAAGGCCAGCGCCGCGATGCAGGCGATGAGACCAAGAACGGCGAGCGGCTGTTCCCACGACAAGGATGGACCGGAAGGGCGGGATGACATCTCGGCCAGTTTGGGAAGAACCGTGGCAAACATTCAACCGTGGCCGGGTGAACCGGCTTCTGCGGCTGAACAGCGTCAATTCAAACCCGCATGGCCGTATGCCGGCTGGCTTTGGGGCGGTTACTTCGTAGGATTTTCCCGGTGCGCGGCGAACTGAAAGATTCTCACGGACGGGTGATGCGGGACCTCCGGGTCAGCATCACCGACCGCTGCAATTTCCGCTGCCTCTACTGCCTGCCGGAGACCGAGGAGGCGGCCAACTTCTACCGCACCAAGTTCGACGCACTGCGCAATCCGCGGCCCTTCGCGCTGGAACCGATCCGCTACGACTGGAAGCCGCGGGCGGAACTGCTGACGTTTGAGGAGATCGAGCGGGTGGTCCGCGTGGCCACCAAACTCGGGGTCCGCAAGGTCCGCGTGACCGGTGGCGAACCGATGCTGCGTCAGGGCGTGGAGCAGCTCATCGGCCGTCTCGCCGCGGTTCCGGGCGTCGAGGATCTCGCGATGACTACCAACGGCCAGATCTTCCTTTCCAAGGCGGAGGCGCTCCGTGCGGCCGGTCTCAAGCGGGTCAGTTTCTCATTGGATTCGCTGGATGCGGCCAACTTCCGGAAGCTGACCGGCCGCGACGGCCTCGCCGGCGTGCTCGCCGGGATCGAACTGGCCCAGCGTCTGGGATTCCATCCGGTGAAGGTCAACGCGGTGGTGATCCGCGACCTCAACGACCACGAGCTGGAATCGTTGGCCGAATTCGCGCGGCAGCGGAATCTGAGTTTCCGGTTCATCGAGTTCATGCCCCTCGATTCCAGCCGGGCGTGGCAGCGTGAGCTGGTGGTTCCCGGACGCGAAATCCTGGCGCGACTCCAGGCCCGTTTCGATCTCCGGCCGATGGACCCTTCAGGGAATCCGGCGGAAACCGCGCGGCGATGGGCCTTTGCGGACGGCCGCGGCGAGATCGGCATCATCGCCCCGGTGAGCGAGCCCTTCTGCGGTCACTGCAATCGGCTGCGGCTGACCGCCGACGGCAAGCTCCGAACCTGCCTGTTCAGTCTCGAAGAGCACGACCTCCGGCCGTTGCTGCGAGGCGGTGCCACCGACGCGGAATTGGCCGACCGCCTCGTCGAACTGGTCGTCCACAAGGAAGCCGGCCACAGGATCGGTGAGCCGGACTTCGTGCAGCCCGCCCGCACCATGAGCTGCATCGGCGGATAGACTGATCCTGCGGGGAACAACGGGCCCGCCGGAAAAGCAAAAGGGGCAGCCCGTTTCCAGGCTGCCCCGCTCCTATGCATAATCTCCGGACCCCGGTTGCGGGTTCCACACCGCCACCATGACCCAGAGCCAGACTCCGGCCGACCCACCCACTCAGGCGGTCCTCACCGTCGTCAGCGCATGACTAGCAGACGCGTTGCCGGGTCAAAGGTTCAAAAGATGAATTTTGCGTGGCAATCGGGTGACGAAGCAAAAGCCGTGGTCATTCTGCCCTCCTTGCCGGCATGCTGCCGGCCGGAAAAACGCATGAAAAAGCTGCTCCAATTCGGCCTCCGGGGCCTGGTTGCTCTGGTCATATTGGTGGTGATTGCGGGCCTCGTGACCTTGTCCGGGGTGGATTCCCGGGAGTTGCCACCGGCTTCACTCCCGGCGGCAGCCGTGGAAGCCGCGGTCCGGGAAGGCGAACTGCGAGCCGGTTTCGCCCGCGTGAAACTAACGCCCACCGTGGGAACTTCACGCGACGTGCCGGAACAGGGGGAGTTTCGCTCGTTGCCCCTGGCGGGCTACGGCAACCGGAAGGGCAAACCCGCTACGGGCGTCCATGACGACCTGTGGGTGAAGGCCGTCGCCTTCGCCGCTGGCGGCCAGACGGGTGTCGTGGTCTGCGCCGATGCCCTGATCGTTCCCCGGGAGATTGCGGATCTGGCGACGGCCCGCATCACGGCCGAAACCGGTCTGCGCCGCGAGCAGGTGTATTTCTCCGCGACGCATACGCATTGCAGTCTGGGCGGTTGGGGCGAAGGCCCGGTGGGCGAGGCTTTCGCGGGACCGTTCCAGCCGGCGGTGCGGATCTGGTTCGCCGGGCAACTGGCTACGGCGACCGCACAGGCATTGAAGGATCTCGCTCCGGCGAGCATTGGCCGCGGGTCCTTTTCTGCGCCCCAGTTCATCCGCAACCGCCTCGTTGGAGACCGCGGCCAGATTGATCCGGAGTTCGCGCTTCTGCTGGTGAAACGGCCCGACGGTTCCTCCGCCGTGCTTGGAAGTTTCGGGGCGCATGCGACTGTTCTGGGCGGGGGCATGCTGGAATTCAGCGCCGAATATCCGGGCGCGTGGGCGCAGGCGGTGGAACAGGCGACCGGAGGCATGGCGCTGTTCGCGGCCGGCGGGGTCGGCAGCCACAGCGCCAAGGCACCGGCCGGGGGCTTTGAAGGCGTGGACAAACTCGGCCAGGCCCTGGCGACGGAAACCCTCGCCCAATTGCCCGGCATCGGGGTTACGAACCGGGTCCGCTTCGGTGTGCTCGGCGCCACGCTGGAACTGCCCGAACTCCAGGCGCGCGTCACGGATGACGTCCGTCTGCGCCCGTGGGTGGCGGCCAAGCTCCTGCCGGTCGGCACGCGGACGTTGCTGCAGGGTTTCCGGTTCAATGACGCCCTCTGGCTTTCCACTCCCTGCGACTTCAGCGGCGAACTCGCGCTCGAGCTCAAGGCGGAAGCCCGGGCCCGGGGACAGCATCTCCAGGTTACCAGCTTCAACGGGGACTACGTGGGCTACGTGATCCCGGCGAAGTATTACCACCTTGAAGGATATGAGCCGCGGACCATGTCGTTTTTTGGCCCGCACCTGCCGGATCTGTTCATGGGCACGCTCCGGCAGTTGGCGGAGGGATTGAACCGGTAAGCCCGGCGACTGGGGCGACCGACCAAGGCCAGCCTCAGAACGCCCGCGTCAGCCGCCAATAGCGGTTCGCGTGGCTGCGGTTGGGGTGAAAAGCCCGCATGCCCATTGTGCCTTGGTCGGTCAGGGCGCCGGCAGGCGCACGTTTCCGTCCCTTTCCACCAAGGCCCAGCCAAACTTCCGCCATGAACCGGAAACGTTGGTGAACACGGTCACGCTCCACCGGTCATCCGCTTCGCGGACCCACGCGGCGACATTCCCCGAACGGTCCAATGTGTTCCGGAGGACAATTTCCCTGGACCACTTCGGAGAACTCCATTCCTCCACCTTGCTGACAATGCCGTCCACCTCGTGCGGCGACAGATTTGCCAGGTTCGCGATGGCGTCCTGTCGGGAGAGGCAGACGAGGAAAACGAGCAATCCGACGAGCGCGATTGCCAGTCGATCAGTAGTGCCTGATCTCATCTTCATCATCGTCTAAAACCGCCCGCCGAAAATCACCCCGCTGGGTTCCAGCGTCTTGTCGTCCCGGAAGGCGCGGGGCGGTGGCGGCGTGCCGGGCGCGTAATGCGGGTTCCAGCTCCACGTGGCCGGGACCGGTCCGGTGTTGCCATAGCTCCGGTCGGCGAAGGGATTCAGGAGTTGGAGCGCCGAACCTGCCGAGCGCCGCTTCAGCATGAAGCCGCCCGCGCCGTAACGCTCGATCAAATGGGCTTCGGTGGGCGGTTGCAGCCGTCCCTGCACGGCGGCCTGGTTAGCCGGACTGAGCGTTATGGTCGGCGGCGGCAGGGTGGCTTGGACCGCGGTCGCTACCGGAGCGTTCGTCGTTGGGGCGGCTTTCGGTGGATCGTCGGCGAGCAGCGGCGGGACGAACACCAGCAGCCCGGCGGTCAGGAGGAGTTTCATGCGAACCAGGGGTTGTTGGCCTGTTCCTGGGCGACGGTGGTCAGCGGTCCGTGGCCGGGACAGATCAGGGTGGGACCGGGCAGCGAGAGAATGTGTTCCAGCACCTTGGCCCGGGCCAGGGGCAGCAGGTCGCGAGCCCCGCCCATCGAACCTGCAAAGATCGCGTCGCCGACCACCGCCACTGCCGGAGCGCCTGCGGGCCAACCGGTGACGACATACGTGATCCCGTCGTCCGCGTGTCCCGGGGTTTCGCGGAAGCCGACCCGCAGTGCGCCCACCGCGAACGTGTCGCCGGCTGCGAGCCGCTGACCGGCCGGGGCATGCTTCGAACCGCTGTGCAGCGCCACTTCGGGAAAGCGCTGCCGGATCGGGCCGATCGCGGCCACGTGATCGCCGTGCGAATGGGTGATGAAAAGATGTCGCAGGCGGAGCCCCAGTTCATCCACGACCGCAAAGATCGGGGCGGCATCAAAGCCGGTGTCGAACAGCGCCGCGTCCCGCGTGGCCGCATCCCAGACGAGGAACGCGTTCACCGTCATGCCGTCACCGGCCGTGGTGATCATGCGGAAACCGCTCCACTGGTGTTCGCCGACCGTCGCCGGCAGCCAGCCCTGGGCCTGGCGGCTGAACTTCTCGCCGTCCAACGTCAGGTGCCGGCACAGCTCGGGCAGGCGCATCCCCGGGGGCAATTTGCCGGAATCCTCGGCCGCGGTGTAATCCGCCGGAGCCAGGCCTGCGAGGGCCGCGGCCTGTTCAACGGAGGTGTGGGTGGAGGTCCGCGCCTTGCGCAAGATGTCGCCCAACGAGTCTTCCAGCGTCATGGGACGAACCTAGCTGCGGACTCCGCCGGGTGGCAACGGAATGGCGCGTGATCCAACGTGGCAAGTTCGACGGGCTCGCATGCCTGGCGAAAGGGTGAAGACGATGATCGAGAACTGTTCATTGCTTCCGCCGAATCGAACCGAATCATTGCGGCATGAGTATCGTCCGAGCGGGTTGGCTTGCACTGTGGGTCTGCTGGTCAGTCCGGGTGCTTGCTGGCGATTCCGACACAAAGTTGGCAGCGAGGCTGCGGGATGTGTTTGGGCGGGCGGGTTACAAAGCGATTCCGACGGAATGGAGCTGGACCGGGGCGAGGAGTGCTCCCTGTTTTATAGTGCGCCACGAGAACAGGGAGCTTCGTCTGCTCGTAGATACGCTGGCCACCAATTGCCTGGTCCGGAGCAAAACGGCCAACAGCTACCGCGAAGGAACCGGCGCGGGTGATGGCGTCCAAAAGATGCTGCTCACCTGCGGAGATCACAGTTTTGGTGAAGTGGTGGCAGAACCGAAGGAGTGGAGCCTCCCGGTGAAGTTCAAACGCCCAGGCGGAAGCATCGCGTCGCTGGCGAAGGAGTCGCCGCTCTATCCAATTTACGACGGGCTGACACCGGGTCCGATCAACGGAAAGATCTATGTCAACATCGTGGCTGGCAGCGATTTTTTGCGAGCACAGGGAATATGGTTGGCATTCGTGGGTAACCACTCCTTTGTTCCGTCAGGCCCGGCTCAAACCGACGCGACCGCCCAAATCTCCACTGAACTGATGGGACTGGGCTATTCCAAAATCCAAAGCAGGGTCAACCATCTTGGAGCCCCGTGCTTTCCGTGCCGGATCGGCAGGCGGGATTATCTTTTGGCACTGGCATCCGCATGCGGTAAAACGGTCTTTCAAGATGGGTTGGAGCGGCAGGCTCCAGGTGGCGTCATCAATTCCAATGACAACCTGTTCGCCAACCTATTTGTGCCCAATCTACCGATGCGCCGTTGGAGGCTGAAGCGCATCGAAGTTGGACCCTGGAATGAGCCAAATTACGGCGTTGGACTTTCCAACCTCAGTCCCTGGGGAATTCGCGACAGCTTCCAGGAAGACGAGGTTGCCGGCTTTCTCGGAAACGACGTGTTGCGCGATGCATGCGTGATCGTTCACTTGGCCAGTGGCACCATTTTTGTGAAAAACCAGAACTGATGAAGAGGCCGTTGGGAGACACCAAAACAGGCTTGGCCTAAATCCGGCATTGAACGCTGCGCGTCACCCTAATGTTTCCTTGCCAAGACCTCCCTTCTCGCAAGTTTGGATCCGCCCCGATGATTCAATTTCGAAACCCGCCATTTTCTCCGAAACTCCCGGCCGCAGTTGTTCAATAGGAGTCGCGGATCATGTAGAAGTGGCAGGCGCAGAACGCACCGTCAGTTCGTGGCTAGTTCCCGCCGCGCCGTCCGCAGTAACGCCAGAGCACCCGGAGTGTCGCCGTGCAGGCAAAGCGTGCGTGGCCGCAGGGCCAGCCAGATTCCACCTTGGGCCGGCCAGCCGCCGCGGGCGCGTAGGCTGCGCAGGCGCGTTGCGACCTCGTGGGGGCGGGTCAGCAGGGCGCCGGGTTCGCTGCGAGGAACCAGACTTCCATCCGCCCGATAACCGCGGTCGAGAAAGGCCTCTTCCCAGATGCGGACACCCAGCTCACGGCCGAGTTGTGCGACCCTTCCGCCGGCGAGCGCGTAAAGGGGCAACCCGCGAAACCAGCGGGCCATCGTCTCGACATAGCAGCGGCCCAACCGGGCGTCGTGTTCCACCGCGTAATAAAGCGCACCGTGTAGTTTCACATGATGCAGCCGCACCTTATGGACCTCCGTGAGGCGATGCAGGGCGCCGACCTGGGCGAGCAGCAGCGTTGGCAGTTCCGCGGGCGTCAGCCGGACTTCGCCGCGGCCGAACCCGCCGGTCACGCCGGGATGGGCTCCGACCTTCACCCCGAGCGACTTCGCCAGCAGGACGCAGCGCTCCATCGTGGCGGCGTCGCCCGCATGGCCGCCGCAGGCCACGTTCACGCTGGTGGCGAGGCGCATGAGGGCGCGGGTGCGGGGCGGCGGTTCGCCTTCGCCGAGATCGCAGTTGAGGTCAAGCGGCACGGCGAAAGCATGGCAGGAAATGACCTGGAGGCGATCCGGATCCTGGACGCCCCTCGATGCGCCAGCTTGCGTCCGGGAGCCGTCTGCGGCCCTCTCGGGGGCGCCGCATGAACCCCGTTCGACTCCGCCGCCTTGCACTGGGCTTCGTCCTCGTGACGTTGCTCGCCGTGTGGTGGTTTCGGTCGGGGCGATCCTCGTCCGGTGGGGAAAAGCTCGATGCACGCCAAGCCGAATTGGTGGACCAATTCCTGAAACTGGAGGCTGCGGAAAATGCCTTCGTGCAGCGCGAGTGGGCGGCCGAATTGGAAGCGGAGCGGGCCGAGGACTGGATGTTTGCGCTTTGGGACAGGCTGAATCGCGAGTCTGATTTTGGAGCCGTCTTGGCCGAACTGGCGCCAATCCCGGTCCAGCTTCCCGCCCGGCAGTCGGCCGAAACCGATGACACGGGCATCCGTTGGGAGTTGTTCACCGGGCCCGGCACGATGTCATGGAGTCCGGCTGACTGGTCCCAGGAACTGCAATCGTTTCGCCAGGCCGGCTGGCGGCTCGCGCACTCCCACTGGCGGCTGCCGTCGTATCAGCCGGCCGCCACCGGAAAGCCAGCCCGGGCGACGCTCGAAGTCATCGCGCATTTCGCGCGCATCCAACCTGTCGAACGCCGGCTGGTGCGGGCGCAGTTGCAGGTGACTTGGGCGAACAACGCAATCGGGGAACTCGGTCCCGCGGCGGCGCTGGTCACTGCGTTCGAAACCGGCACTTTGGCAGGACCGGTGCCGTTCACCGAATGGCTGGCGGCCGAGATTCCCGTGCCGCGTCACACCGTGTTCACCGACCCGTTGCTGGCATCCGATTTCGATGGTGACGGTTTCACGGACCTGTTGCTCGTCGGCGCCGGTCGGTTGTGGCGCAACGTGCCGGCTGCGGGCGGTCGCACCTTCGTTTCCGAACCTTTTACCGGTTTGCCGGCGGAACGGGTGCAGGCGGCGGCGTTGGCGGACGACGACCGCAACGGCCGCCCGGAACTGTGGCTCGCCGGCGCCGGTGGCCTGTCCCAGGTGACGCTGGATGCTTCCGGCCGGGTCGCGGCCCCGATTGCTTCGGCCTGGACGTCGCCGCAGCCGTTGAAACATCCCCAGGCGCTCGCGCTCGGCGACGTGGACGGCGATGGCGACACCGACGCGTGGCTGCTCCAATACAAGCTGCCCTACCAGCGCGGGCAGTTCCCGACGCCGTGGTTCGATGCCAATGACGGCTTCACGAGCCATCTCCTGCTCAACGGGGGCGGCGGGCGATTCCGCGACGCCACCGCGGAATCCGGTTTGGGTGCGAAGTCGCGCCGGCGCAGTTACTCCGCCTCGCTGCTCGATCTGGATGCCGACGGCGACTTGGACCTGGTGAACGTCAGTGACTTCGCCGGCGTGGACGTGTTCCTCAACGACGGCCGGGGCAAGTTCACCGATGTCACGGAACGGCTGGGCGCGGCCCGGCATGCGTTCGGCATGGCCCACGCCTTCGGGGACGTGAATGGCGATGCCCGGCCCGACCTGCTGATGCTGGGCATGGATTCACCGGTTGCCGAACGGCTGAACGCGCTCGGGCTCGACCGGCAACTTCCGGGCCTGGGTCGGGCGGGCCTCGGCCAGCGGGCCGCGTTGATCCACGGCAATCGCCTGCTGGTGTCGGGTCCCGGCGGCTGGCGCGGCGACGATTCGGCGCTGGCCGTGGCCGTGCAGCGGACCGGCTGGTCGTGGGGCTGTGCGTGGGCGGACTTCAACAACGATGCCCGGGCCGACCTCGCGGTCGCGAACGGTCACGAGACTTTCGCCAGCACGCGTGATTACGAACGGCAGTTTTGGCGGCATGACTGCTTCGTCGCGGGCTCGACCCAGTCGCCGCTGGCCGAACTCTTCTTCCGCAACGCGGCGGGACGGCGCAAGGCAGAGCAGGGCAGTTACGGCGGGTGGCAGGCAAACCGGTTTCTCATTTCCGATTCCACCGGACGCCTGCGCGAAGCGGCCTGGCTGTTGGGTGTCGCAGAGGTCGCAGACTGCCGCAATCTGGTTGCGGACGATTTTGATCACGATGGCCGGTTGGATTTCGCCGTGACGACGTTCGAGCAGTATCCGGCGCCGCGCCAGCGCCTGATCGTTTACCGCAATAAGCTTCCGCTGGCGGGTCGGCACTGGCTGGGCGTGGAACTGGGCTGGAGCGATCTCGGTGCCCGGGTCGAGGTGACGACCGATCAGGGGCGCCAAGTCCGCTGGCTGACCCAAGGGGATTCGTTCCGCTCGCAAAATCCGCCCCGGCTGCATTTCGGTCTGGGAACCGCGCGTCCGCAGCGCGTGGAAGTGATCCTACCTGATGGTCGGCGAAAGGTGATCGCTCAGCCCCGGGCCGATGCGTGGCAGCGACCGCAGTGAGGCCGGGTTATCCCAAGACAGGCGCAACGCGGGCCCAGACTTCCGCGGCAACTTCCTCGACGGTGCCCGCGGCATTGATCGTCTGGACCCGTCCTGGTTCCGCGGCGCCGAGAGCCCGGTAACCGGCCTCGACCCGCTCGAAGAACGCCTCCTTTTCCGCCTCGAAACGATCCTCCGCCGGCTGGGTCGTTGCCTGGCGGTGGCTGAGGCGCCGGAGGGCTTCTACGCGGGGCAGGCGAAACAGCAGGGTGAGATCTGGACGCGTGGAACCGACCGCGAACGCGATGACCGACTGCACGGCGGCGGCATCCAGCTGCCGGCCGAAGGCCTGGTAGGCTGTGGTCGAATCGTAGAAGCGGTCGCACAGCACGACTTCGCCGTCGGCGAGCGCGGGACGGATGACCTGGCGCACAAGTTCCGCCCGGCTGGCATTCATGAGGAGCAGTTCGGTTTCGGACGCCATGCCGCGTCCGTCCGGATCGTGCTTGAGCAGGTGGCGAATCTTTTCGCCCAGCGGCGTGCCGCCCGGTTCCCGCAACACCCGCACAGTGCGGCCGGCGCTGCGCAGCCGTTCCGCGAGCTTCTGGATCTGCGTGCTTTTGCCACACGCCTCGCCGCCTTCAAACGTGATGAACCGCCCGGCGGCCATCACTTGGCAGGCGGCGGAATGAACGCGGCGGACGCGGGCGCCGGCGTCGGAACCGGCACCGCCGTGGTCGGACCCTTCACGGGCTCCTTCTTGAAGTCGCCTTCGAGATACGCGACCAGCGAATGGATCTGCTCGTCGGTCAGGATGCCGCCACGGTTGAGGGCGAACGCGGGCATCAGACTGCCGTCGCGTCCTTCGCTGATCCACTTGGTCCAGTAGTTGGCGTCGGTCGCCCGTTTGGGATCGCGCAGAATGGGCACCATCGAGGCCCGGTGTTCGGCGTCGTGGCAGATGCCGCAGGCGGCGTCATAGAGCACCTTGCCGACCTTGCCGGTGGCCGGATGCACATGGCAGGTGGCGCAGTCGTTGCGGAACACCGCCTGCCGGTCAGCAGCCGCGACTTGGAGATTTCGGGTGCGGTCGCCGGCACGCATGACGGTCGGGTCAGGCGGCGGAGCCACCGTGCTGAGCGACAGAATGAACGGGCCTGCGGAAGTGGCCAGCGTGGCGGTCTTGGTGACCTTTCCGAACTTGCCGGTCATGTCCATGGTGAACTCGACCGTGCCGGAATCGCCCGGCTGCAGGATCCACGGCGTGCTCGGCATCTTGCCGGCGGTGCAGCCGCAGCTCGTGTGCAGGCTGTTGATGGTGACGGCTTCCTTTGCGGAGTTGGTCAGCGCGAACTTGAACTGCCCCTTGGTCTCACCCTGCTTGAGTTCGACCGACTTGGCTGTCGCGTCGAACTTGAGCGCGTTCGGGTCGTTCTTGATCGCCGGCTTGATGGGGCCGCTGACCGGGACGTTCAGGATATAGGCATTGGTCGAGAGGCCGGTCGTTCCGGCAGCAGGGCGGATCTGGACCGGAGGCGGGGGCGGGGGCGGCGGGGCTGTCTGCGCCAGCGCGGTGGCAGTCGTTCCGAAGAACGCCAGGAACGCAAGACGTCTGCCGATAGGGGCCAACTTGGTCATAACAACGTGAGAGACAGGTAACAGCCGCCCATGGTTTCCGCGAGCGGTTTCTGGGCGTCCCGACTTGGCAGGGGCGGACGCACGGTTAGCGTCCCCGGCATGCACTCCCGCCCGCTCGCCTGGTCGTTGTTCGGACTGTTCGCCTTTTCCGCGGTGGCCGCACCCTGGCCCTCCTGGCGCGGCCCCAACCAGAACAACACGGCCCCGGACGGCGACTATCCTCTCCGCTGGAGCAAGACGGAGAAGGTGCGCTGGCGCACCGAACTGCCTGAAGCCGGCAACTCCTCGCCCGTTGTCTGGGGCAACACCGTCTTCGTGACCCAGGCGGTGGATGATGGGAAACGCCGCATGCTGATGGCCTTTGACCGCCAGACCGGCAAGCTCCGCTGGCGACAGGGGGTGACCCACGACGAGGCCGATCCGCGGCACCAGACCAATCCCCACTGCGCGGCCTCACCGGTCACGGATGGCGAACGCGTGGTGGCGAGTTTCGCTTCCGCCGGCATTTTGGCCTACGACTTTGCCGGCAAGGAACTCTGGCGGTCCGATCTCGGCAAGCAGCGCCACGGCTGGGGCCAAGGCTCGTCACCGGTCCTGCACGGCGAAGCGGTTATCGTTTATCATGGTCCCGGCGAATTCTCCGCGCTCCACGCCCTCAACAAACGCACCGGTGCCAAACTTTGGACCGTGCCGCTGAAGGAACAGCAGCCGGCCGAACGCTTCGACGGATTCGCCGGCAAGAACAACGGGGAGATGGGCACCTTCAGCACCCCGCTGGTGGTCACCGCGAACGGTCGGGACGAAATTGTTCTGCCCGTAGTCAACCGCCTGCGGGCCTTCGCACCTGCGGACGGCCGGGAACTCTGGAGTGCCGCGGGCATGAATCCGCTCGTTTACGCCTCGCCGACGCTGGGCGAAGGCACGCTGGTTACCTTTGGCGGCTATTTCGGCGGGGTGGTCTTCCTCCGACCCGGCGGCGAGGGTGACGTCACGGCGAAGCGGCTTCACTTCGAGCAGCGCATGAAAAAGCACACCATCGGTTCGCCGATCATCCGCGACGGGCACATCTATCTGAGCGTCACCGACGGGTTCCTCCAGTGCTACGAATTGGCGACCGGCAAGTTGGTGTTCGAGGAACGCCTGCCCGCGACCGGCGGCAGCAGCGCGACGTGGGGCTCGGCCGTGCTGGTCGGCGACCGCATCTACGTGACCAACCAGTCCGGCGACACCCTGGTGCTGCGGGCCGCCCCCAAGTTTGAGCTGATCGCCAGCAATCCTTTGGGCGAACCGTCGAACTCCACCCCCGCATTTTCGGATGGCGACGTGTTCCTCCGCACGCAAGCGGCGCTGTATTGCGTGGCAGAGGGGAAGTGAAGATGCCGTTGGAAGCTACCTTCCGAGTTCCTGCGCGGAGACCAGCTTCCCATCCGCGCCGAAGGTCAGGCGCAGGGTCGGCCGGGCGCCCACGGTGCCGAGCGTGGTGCCGGTGCCCACGGCGGTGTTACCCCCGAAGCTTGCCAGGCCAAGGCTGACCGTCATCCCACCACGGCGTGTGACAAACCAGTCGGCCACCCGGCTGCCGTCCGACAGCGTCTCCGTCTTGTCCGGTGGCCCGAGTTCCTTCACCGCGTTGTCGTAGGTGGAATTGCCGACGCGGGCGGGCCAGTCGGTTTTGCCGGAGGAGCAGCCAGTGATGACCAGCAGGCCCAATAGGCCCGCGAAGATTCGGTGCATGCGGTCCAGAGTAGTCCCGACCCCGGGCCGGTAAACTCGCGAATCCCAGTTTGTCCCGGTCAATCGTTCCCGAACTAGTCACATCACCGTCACGAAGCGGTCCGTGTTTCGAACCGATTCGGAGCAGTTCGCGTTTCCATCAGGTGCTGACTGGGGTTCCTCGGTCCAAGATCAGCATTCAGCAGCCACGTCACCGATCCCCACCAGTTTCTCCTCGCGCGTCTTCAAGTTCTTCAATTTCGCCACGACCGCGCCTTCCGCGCCGCGTTCTAGGCGGATGGTGTGGGTGGCACCGAGTTCAAGGGCGCGCTTGAACTGCTTGTCGCCTTTCGCGGGCGTGAGGCTGTAGTCCACCGCGCGGCCTGCTTCGCGGAGCTGTTGAACGACCTTCAGCGAGTCGGCGCGGAGGGACTCGTCCTCGATGAGCACGACGACGTCCACGGTGCTGGCGAAGGAGGGGACGAGCTTCCGCACCTTGAGCAGTTCGGCGAGCACCACGTCGCCCATGCCGAAGCCGAGCGCGGGCAGGTCCACCTTGCCTTCGCTGACCTGCTTCACGAGTTGGTCGTAACGGCCGCCGCCGGCGATGGCGCGGAACTCGCCCTTGCGGTCGAACGCCTCGAACACGATGCCGGTGTAGTAGGCTAGGCCGCGGATGACGCCGTAGTCCACCTTCACGAAATCGCTCAGCCCGCGCGCGGCGAGATTGTCGAGCACGGCCTGGAGTTCCGGCTCGGGGACGCTGGCGGCGATGAACTGGGTGACGTCCTCCAGCTTCACACCGAGCGCGACGAGCTTCTCCGCGCTGACCTCGGGCTTTTCGCGCTCGATCTTGTCCACGACCTGGTAGAAATCGTAGGCCTTCGCGGCGTCCCCGCCGCGGGCGGCGAAGAAGCGTTGCCACGCCTGCCGGCTGCTGAGGCGGATGACGAAGTCCTCGCGGGTCAGCCCGAGCGAACGGAGCACGTCAATGAGCAGGGCCACGATCTCGGCGTCGGCGCTCACATCGGCCTCGCCGAAAATGTCGCAGTTGAGCTGGAAGTGTTCGCGGAGACGGCCCTTCTGCTGCTTCTCGTAGCGGAAGAGCTGGGGCAGCGAGAACCACTTGATGGGCTTCTTGTAGGCGCGCTCTGCCGTGGCGACCATGCGGGCGACGGTCGGCGTCATCTCGGGCCGCATGGATACGGCTCGTTCGCCCTTGTCGGTGAAATTGAAGAGCTGGGCAACGATCTCGGCGCCGGACTTGTTGGTGTAGAGCTCGAGCGGTTCGAGCGGCGGGCCGTCGTATTCGCGGAAGCCGTAGCGGCGGGCGGTCTCGCGCCAGCAGCGGAAGATGTGCTGGCGGAGGTCGCAGCTCCACGGCTCGTTGGCCGGGAGGGGTTCGGGGTAATAATCGCGAAAGCCGGGCAGGCGCTCCATCATGGTCGGCCGAGTCTAGCGCAGGGGGGAAGGCGGCGGAAGGCGCTTCGCAAGCGCATGTGCGGCCGCATTGGAATGCCTGGACCGACAGCCGCTTGTCAGCGGCCCCGTGAACCGCCCATCGTCGGCCCCGGACGATGCGTCGCTTCACCCATCCGCAGGATACGCTGGCCTACGCCAATGAAACGGTGTGGACCTATGCCCGCGATCCCCTGACCGGCCGGCAGGTCCACCAGAAGCGGGTGCCGGAGCCAGACTACACGTTGCGCTGCTTCGTGCTGGCCCGGGTGGTGAAGCAGTTCCATCACCACGCCCGCTTCGATCCCGCCGGAGCCGCGCTCCCGGCCGAGGAACTTTGCCGTCGAACGCGGACCGTGTTGAAGCGCTGTCCGCGTTCCCGCGGGGATGACGCCCACCGGATTGTGCTGCCCGGCTTTGCCGATCTCCGGGAGTTCAGCCGGGCGCAGGAGACGCTGCTGAAGCGGGAGGCCGGCGGTGCGTGGCAAAGCTACTTCCAGCGCGGCCACTGGCGGATGCTCTTCCCGTTCAGCCGACGTAGCCAGGAACGGGAGGCGCGCCAGTTGGCGGAGGCGGTCCGGGCAGACTCCGCGCCGGTGGTGCATGTGTTCACGTTCCCCGCGCTGACGGTGAACCACGCCATCGTGCTTCACGCGGTGACCGAAACGCCGGCGGCGCTCCGGTTCCTGGCCTACGATCCCAACGACCCGGACGCCGTGCTCGAGTTCGGCTTCGACCTGGAGCGCCGGGAATTCCACCTGCCGGCCACGGCCTACTTCATCGGCGGTCCGGTGACGGCCTACGAGGTCTTCCGCAACCTATGGCGCTGACGCCGGACGCCGGCGCAGCGCGCCCAAGGCACTACCCGCTCCATCTCCGCCAGAAACTTGTCGCGCCGCGTGTTCCTCCTCTTCCCCGCATACTCCGACTGGGCAAAACTCAGCTGGCGTTCCATGCCCTAAACCTCAGCAGTCGCAGGGCCATCCGCACTCAGGCCGGCGATTAAATCAGCGTCTCCCCAGTGGCAGCTACCATCCAACTGACGATCGCGAGCCTTGTTTCACGATTGGCTTCTCCTCTTCCCATATGGCCAAGCCATTGCGTATATCAGTCAGCGTCATTTGAAAGACATACACTTTCTCGCGCCGATTTCCACTCCGGTTACGGTCCTCAATCACCTTGCCAGTAAGCGTGTAGTCGGGATTGAGAACACCACCACCCTTATTGAGGAATTGCCTTTCTTGCGCCTGTTCTTGTCCGATCTTTGACTCGGCGTCGTTTCCAAATGTGGTGGTCGTGGCGACTTTGCCAGTGCGATTCAGGTCAATCCGGATTTTCTTAGTGAGCAGATCAGGATCCCATTGCTCAGCAGTGTCATTAATTACACGCTCGATCTTTAGCACGGCCAGACCGTTTGGGCCCGAACCGTTAAGCTTTCCTGCGTTGATGAAGTTCTCGCGAAGGGAGGTGATCATGGCTTCAGCCGCTTGGTTAAGATCCTGCAGGTTGATTTTGTCGAGAGAGACGAGCGTGCGTGTGCTACCCGGATCGACATACTTCACGTCGCCTCCGGTGGAGGCGCAACCTGCAGCAAGGACAGCAATGATCCCTGTGAGGAGAGTCACACGGGAAAGTTGGCGATTCATTGAAATGAAGAATTGTGGAGGACTAATTGGTTTCGATCAGTTTCAAACGGAAGTCTCGGGCGCGTTCATTAGGAGCCGTGCCGGAAACGAAGATGCTCTCTTTGCCTTCGACCTGCTTGGGGATGAAGGCCGTGGCCGGACCTGTGACTGCCATCCCCTGGTCGTCAAACCACTCAAATTTGTAGCTGAAGGATTGGAGACTGCGGGTGGCGTTGACGAGCTCCACCTGAACGGCCAGCAACCCGCCAGCACCCACGGCTTGGTTCACCGCTACGATGTTGACCTTCCGATTGAGGCTTGCGTCCGTGATAACGCGCTTCTCGGCCACAATATCGCGCTGGCCGGTCGGTTCAGCACGCTCGGTGGTGTTGACGGTCTGGCAGCCGACCGCAAGCAGGGCGGTCGCAGCGAGGAGAAAGGGAAACAAAGGGCGTGTGTTCATTTCAACTTGGTGGTGCGAACGATCAGCGGAGTGCCCGGATTGATGGAGCGAACCCAGATAAGGTTCACCGAATTTGTCTCCACAGTGAGAGGGCTCCGTTGTCCGTTGGGGAGGCTGAGCTCGATCTTTTGATCTGCGGGAGTGGGGAATGAGCAGAACTGGTATTCCTTTGGCAGGGTAGTCCAAGTGCGTGTATCGGCGATGTTGACCGCTGCTTGGGCAATGGCGGTTGCTACCTTGGAGAAAATGCCGGCGATGGCATTCTGATCAGAAACAGCCTTGTTCACCCCGTAGGCTGCGGCGGCCTTAATGGTGGTGGAGAGCAGGGTTTTGGTGATGATGGATGGGAGTTCGTTCTTGAAGTCTTGTCCCACCACGCTGTCCATTCTGGAGAGCGTAACCGTCACGTTGGTCTCCGCACCGGCAGTGACGATCAAGCCCGAAGCATAGTTGGGGTCCAGAACGAGTTTCGGGAAAGCCGCCCCCACGTAGGGCACATTGCCCGAGCCGATGAAAAATACCGGAAGATCCACACGGAACTGGTCGCGCCAAGGAGCGGAACCGGTCTCAAACACCAAGTAGGTCATGGCGGGAGTCGGCTGTCCTTGAGCTGATTTTTCCGCGATGTCGAGGTCGCGACTGATGAACGGATTGTCACCGGACAGGCCGCGGACGCGCTCAAAGGATTTCCGGGCACGTTCTTTGTCGCTGGCATCGGCGGCGAAGTGCAGGAAGTAAACGCCATCCAGATAGACGGGGAACGGATTTACATAATCGGCGTAAGCTCGGAGGGCGTCGAGTTCTTTGTAATTGGCGTCCAATGGTCCGGAAACCTTGGGGTCTTGCCTCGCTTTCTCGACGCTTTTGTCGGCAGACTGGGCGTCCTTTCCCTCCTTGGCTTTGCTGATTTCCTCCTCGGCTTTCTCAATCCGCTTCTTGTTGTTCTCCACGGCATCCTGCTGACGCTGGTAGGAACGGATCAATTCGGGGCGGGCTTTGTCGCCTTGACCCAAGGCGAGATAATTCAGCGCCTTGTATGTGTTCAAAAGCACGCGGTCATAGTCGCGCCCCTCGTATGGCAGGTTGGCCTGGTTGGAGAGCATGGCTCCAGCCTCGTTGCCTAGCTTCACCTTGGCGCGTTCGTCGTATTCCGCGATTTTCTGCTCGGCCGCCTCAAACGCTTTCAGGCTTTCCTCGTATTTGCCTCCGGCGTGGAGGACCGTGCCTTGTTCCAACCGCCAAATCACGGTGTCTTTGTTGTCCTTATTGCTCTCGGCACTCTTGGTAAACTCCTCCGCGGCGGCATCAATGTTGCCCATCTTCCATGGGGAACCGCCTTTGTTCTGCTGGTTGTAAGTCTTGCAGCCGGTTCCAAGCAAAAGCCCGGCGGCGAAAACGGACGTAATGGTGAGTTTCGGTAGGTGCATGACGAATAAGCTGATCTGAAAATGAAATTGCTACTTTTGAAGCCGCAGAATGGCCCCGGCTTCGATTCCAAGATCCTCGATCACTTCGGCTTTTGAGAACTTGGGCAGCACATCGGTGATCCGCACGCGGCCGGCCAAAATCTCCTCCTTACCCAACGATTCCTTGGTGTCCGGATCAATCAACTCTTTGCCCACGGCGAACACCCGCCATTCCTCGCCGCGCTGGATGCCGCTACCCTCGCCGCGATTGATGGTCACCTGCTTGTCGGTTTTGGCGAGAACCTTGGCGGGGAAGACCACATCCACGATATGATTGGCGACCCATTCGGACATCTGGGCGGTCATTTCCCGGAGCGCCCCTTCGTATTGGTCCCCGGAAGTCACGACCCCCAGAAGCGCGGCCCCAGCCTGGTCCAACGCCACGGAATGGTTCGCCGATTCAAGCAGTTTGCCGGTAGTCGTGTCGTAAACCTTGGCCACGACGCCAAAACCGAGATTGCGCTTGGTCAGCACTTTGCCGGAGGCGGGGAGGGTGAGTTCTTCGGTCCGGTCCGTGAACTGATCGATGGTAGTCACTAGGATATATTTCGTGCCCGCGAGCTTGCCTATCTTGGCCGCGTTCGCATCGCCAACATCCACGTTGCCGCTGGCATCATTGCTTTGTTTGTTGATGACCTCCTTGAGGTCACTGTGAGACACAAGGTCGAATTTGCGCGTTGCATTGAGCCGATCCATTAGCTGGGCATCCATGCCTTCCACCAACCGTTGCAAAGAGGCGGCACGACCGTCCTTGGCGGCGGCTCCCGCCAGCGAAGGGAGGGGTTTGACCGCATCAATGGCCAAAGTCTGCTTTTGAGCAGACGCCGGAACGGCACCCAAACCGGTCAGAACGATAAAAATGGAAAAGAGTTTGCGGGCGTTCATGGAAATGGGTGGGAAGGTCAAAAAATCTTTTTCAGGACATCGATGGTTGCTCCGTCGAAGAGGGATTTACCTTCGGCCTTCACGTCAGCCTTCACGTCAGCCTTCACGTCAGCCTTCACGTCAGTTTTTACATCAACCTTGTAGCCGCTTTGGCGCAGCATCTGGGCGAAGCCTTCGATTGCGGTCACTCCGGCCTGGGTGAGTTTCTTGCCGGTCTCCAATGCGGTCAGATAAGTCGTGCTGTCCTTCCATCGCTGGTAGCCCTGCTCGCTGAGCTGCAGGGCAACCCGCAGCTTCTGGCCCTGGACCACGTTTATCGTGCGCTCCCAAGGGACGAACCCCTGGCGGCTGAGTCGGATCTTGTTGAGGTGAGGCGGGACTTTGAATGTGCCGGGGGCAGAACCAATCACGGTGCCGTTCAGCTCGACGGTGACATCCAGCAATTGCACATCCAGCGTGTTGGTGCTCCGCAGCACGCGACCATCCTCGGTGACCCGGATATCCGGTATGCCCAGTGGCTGCTGCACGAGGTCAGTGACCCCGCATATGATGGTCAGCTCAACGCTTTCGGCCGTGGTCAGTGCATCCTGTATGGTAGCACGTTTCTGAGGAAGCGTCACCGCCAGCTTTTCCGCCGCCTCATCAAGCAGATCGTTCAAGATGTCGCTGCTTTCGGTCAGACTCCCAGCCGTGGCGCGGAGGCTCTTGCTCACCTTGACCGTGTCGCCCGCCAAGGATCCTGCTTCTCCCGCTTCCAACACTTGGTAGCCAACCCGAAGATTATGGATGACGTTCACTGTCTCAATGGTCTCGCTTTTGAAAGTCTTCTTCTCCACTCCATAAGTAGTGAGGCTGACCTTGAGGATCACGTCAGCGCCCAAGTTCTGCGCCAACCGCAGAGCCGAGGAACGATCGCTCAGTTCCTTGTCAAGGTCCGTGCCGCCACCGCTGCGGTTGACGGCCTCAATCGCGTTCTGGCGGCTAATGATCGTAAATCCTCGCCCGGCCGCCCGGGCAGAAAGCAAATCCTCCAGCGCGTCAGCCTTACCCTCGAGATCTTTGCCCGCGCGATTCTCGACGAAGATGGCAGCCTTAATAATACTAGGTTAAGTGTCTAGCACGTGTCGATGAAGCGCGTCCGGCACCAAGGGCAGCGGCCCGCGAGCCGGATCAGCGCTGCCTGCAACGACCGGCGGGCCTGCGGCAGCGTCACACC
>Ga0169931_10001750_pt1 | contig 35796 bp, 31 predicted proteins | sample Kivu_15m_20L_FD_129675 | JGI IMG/M metagenome (GOLD analysis project Ga0169931, IMG submission 129675) | Freshwater microbial communities from Lake Kivu, Western Province, Rwanda to study Microbial Dark Matter (Phase II) - Kivu_15m_20L... | ecosystem: Environmental > Aquatic > Freshwater > Lake...
GGCCTGAATCGGCTGCGGATCGGTCTGCAGCCTGCGCCGCGCCTGCTGGGCGCTCACCTACGTCGCTGGTCGTGACCCAAGATCGGGGGCGCGACCGACGAATGGTTCACAGACTCTGAGCCCGCCGACGAGCCCTGCGCGATGCCCGGCCGCACGACGCTCCCGCCCGCCGCCGACCGGCCGCCGCCGTCAGTCGAGGTAGCGCGCGAGGTACGCCTCGCGCAGTGCGGTCGCGTCCTCCAGGATCGCCTCGCCGCGCCGCTCGTCCAGGCAGGCCAGGTCGAGCAGCGCAACCGAGGCGGTGACCGTGACGCGTGCGATCCGCTCGGACACCGCGCGGGTCAGACGGGGCTTGCGCCGGCGCAGCGCCCGGGCGAGCGCGCGCGCGATCTCCTCGTTCTGCTGCTGGTCCCACTGCCACAGTTCGGGCGAGGTCTGCAGTGCGCGGCGCGTCGAACGGCCGCCCGGGCGCGCCACGCGCATCCGGTAGGCGGTGCGCACCACGCGCGCGAGCGGCTCGCGCCAGTCGGCGCCGGTGGCGACCTCGTCGTAGATTCCCACGACCGCGGCTGCCCGCTCCTCGTGGATGTCGAGCACCAGCGCCCGGAGCACCGCGTGCTTGTCGGGGAAGTGGCGGTACAGGGTCGCGGTGCTGACGCCGGCGCGGCGGGCGACCGCGGTCGTGTTCAGACCGTCGACCCCGGCCTCGTCGAGCAGTTCGCCGGCCGCGCGCAGGATGGCCGGTACCGGGTCCCGCGACGGGGCCCGGGGGTCCGGCGAGGTCGGTGCCGGTGCGGCGTCACGCCGGCCGCGCACCGACGTCGAGGGCCGCGCGAGTGGCGCCCCGTTGCGCGTTCGGGCGGACGGACGGCGCGTCATGCCGCCATGCTAATCGAACCGGTCGGGACCGAACGCGCCGACGCCGCGCGGCGCTTGACGCACGCCGGGTCGATCGGTGACACTCGTTTGTCATTGAGAACGAGTATTCCATAATTAGGAACACTGGGGCCGCCGCCGGCAGTGTCCGTCCACAGGGAGACCTCGCCATGATCCGTGCCGCCCGCCTCGCCGTCGCCGCGTCGCTCGCGCTCGCCGCCCCCTGGGCGCTCGCGCAGGGCAAGACGCTGGTGTACTGCGCATCCTCCGACCCCGAGGGGTTCGACATGGCCCGCTGGGTCGCCACCCAGACCATCGACGCGGTCGGCATGGCGATCTACGGCCGGCTGGTCGAGTTCGAGGCGGGTACGCTGAAGCTGCTGCCCGGGCTCGCCGAGCGCTGGGAGACCAGCGGCGACGGCCGCACCTACACGTTCCACCTGCGGCGCGGCGTGAAGTTCCACACCACCGAGTGGTTCAAGCCGACGCGCGACCTGAACGCCGACGACGTGGTCCTGTCGGTCGACCGCTACCGCGACCGCGAGAGCGCCTTCAACAAGGCCTACGGCGTCAACAGCTACCCGTACAACAACACCTGGGCGGCCAACCTCGAGTCGGTCGTCAAGGTCGATCCGCTCACCGTGCGAGTCGTCCTCAAGCAGCCGGACTCGACGCTGCTCGCGAACCTGGCCATGGTCACCTCGCACGTGATCTCGGCCGAGTACGCCGATGCGCTGCAGAAGGCGGGCCGTCTGGCCGACCTCGACCTGCGGCCGGTGGGCACCGGGCCCTGGGTGCTGCGCCGTCACGACAAGGACGTGGCGGTGCGCTACGACGCACATCCCCAGTACTGGGGGGGCCGCGCGAAGACCGAACGCCTCGTCATCCAGACGGTCAAGGACAGCGCGGTGCGCGCGCAGAAGCTGCGCGCCGGCGAATGCCACCTCTCGTCCGACCCGAAGCCGCAGGAGGTCGAGGCGCTGCGCGGCGACCGCAACGTGGTGATCACCGAGACCGCCGGCCTGAACATCGGCTACGTCGGCTTCAACACGCACAAGCCGCCCCTCGACAACCGCGACGTGCGCCGGGCGCTCGTGCTCGCCTCGAACCGCCAGGCGATCGTCGACGCGGTGTACCAGGGCGCCGGCGTGCTCGCCTCGCAGTTGGTGCCCCCGGGCATGCTCGGCCACGACCCGTCGGTCAAGCCGCTGCCGTACGATCCGGAGCAGGCCCGCCGTCTGCTGGCCGCCGCCCGGCTCGGCAACGGCTTCGAGATCGACGTGTGGGTGCCGCCGATCACCCGGCAGTACAACCCCGACATGCGCAAGTCGGCCGAGATCCTGCAGGCCGACTGGGCGAAGGTGGGCGTGAAGGTGAGGATCGTGTCGTACGAATGGGGCGACTTCCTCAAGCGGGTCCGCGCGGGCGAGCACTCGATCGCGCTGATCGGCTGGGCGGCCGACATGGCGGATCCGGACAACTTCTTCGTGCCGCTGGTGACCTGCTCGCGCCCGACCGCGTCGCGCTGGTGCACCGCCGGCGTGGACAAGCTGCTGCAGACCGCGCGCGGCACCACCGACCCGGCGCAGCGCCAGAAGGCCTACCAGCAGGTGGTCGCGATCGTGCACGCCGAGCACCCCTACCTGATGATCGCGCACGGCAAGCGCTGGCAGCCGATCCGTCGCGAGGTGAGCGGGTTCCGCATCGACCCGCTGACGCGCACGATCCTGCACGAAGTGACCGTGAAGTGATCCGGCGACGCCCCCCGGGGGTCGCGGCGGGCGCGCGATGATCCGGTTCGCGCTGGGGCGGCTGGCGCTGGCGGTACCGACCGTGCTCGGCATCACGCTGCTGGCGTTCGCGCTGGCGCGTCTGCTGCCCGGCGACCCGGTCGAGGTGATGCTCGGCGAGCGGATCGCCGACCGGCAGACCTACGAGCAGCAGCTCGCCCGGCTCGGACTCGACCAGCCGCTGCCGCTCCAGTACCTGCACTACCTGGGCCGGCTCGCCCAGGGCGACCTGGGTCTGTCGATGGTCAACCGGCGGCCGGTGATCGACGAGTTCCTGGCGCTGTTCCCGGCCACGATCGAGCTCGCGCTGTGCGCGCTGCTGGTGTCCGTGGTCGGCGGCGTCGCGCTCGGTACGCTGGCCGCGGTGCGCCGCGGCTCCTGGATCGACCAGGGGCTGATGGGGCTGTCGATCGCCGGCCACTCGATGCCGATCTACTGGTGGGGCCTGCTGGTCATCATGTTCTTCTCGGTCTGGATGCGCGACGCCTTTCCCGCACTCGCGCTCCCGGTCTCGGGCCGGCTGGACATCGCCTTCGACGTCGTGCCGGTCACCGGGTTCATGCTGATCGACACACTGCTGTCCGACGAGCCCGGGGCGTTCCGCTCGGCGGTCCGTCACCTGGTGCTGCCGAGTCTCGTGCTCGGTACCTACGCGCTCGCGATGGTCGCGCGCATGACCCGCTCGTCGCTGCTGGAGACGCTCGGCCAGGACTTCGTGCGGGCCGCCCGGGCACGGGCGCTGCCGCCGTGGCGGGTGGTCGGGCTGCACGCGATGCGCAGCGCGCTGATCCCGGTGGTGACCGTGATCGGCCTTCAGGTGGGCGGGCTGCTGGGCGGCGCGGTGCTGACCGAGACGATCTTCTCGTGGCCGGGCATCGGGCGCTGGCTGGTCGACGCGATCTACCGGCGCGACTACACCGCGCTGCAGGGCGGGCTGCTGCTGGTCGCGCTGATCGTGATCGCGGTCAACCTGCTGGTCGACCTGCTGTACGGCGCGATCGATCCGCGCATCCGGCATCCGCGGGCCTGAGCGATGGGCGGGACGCTTCGCGAGGTCGCGGCCGGGCTGCGCGGCCGGCCGGCCGCGGCGGCGGGCTTCGTGGTGCTCGTGCTGCTGGTGGCGGTGGCGCTCGCCGCGCCGTGGATCGCGCCGCACGATCCGGTCGAGCAGTTCCGCGACGCGCTGCTCCAGCCGCCGGTGTGGTCCGGGGGCAGCTGGCGGTTTCCGCTCGGCACCGACGACCTCGGTCGGGACGTCGCCTCTCGGCTGATCTGGGGCGCGCGCGTGTCGCTCGCGGTGGGGCTCGCGGCGATCGTCCTCGCCCTCGTGCCCGGGGTGGCGCTCGGGCTGGTCGCCGCGTTCCATCCGGGCTGGCCGGCGCAGCTGATCGGCCGATCGGTGGACGTGCTGGTCGCGGTGCCCGGGTTGCTGCTGGCGATCGCGGTGGTCGCGGTGCTCGGCCCCGGGCTGGCGAACACCGTGATCGCGATCGCGCTGGTGATGCTGCCGCCGTTCGTGCGGCTGGTGCGCGCCTCGGCGATCGCCGAGCAGGCGAAGGAGTACGTGGTGGCGTCTCGGCTCGCGGGTGCGGGTCGTCTGCGGCTGATGTTCGACACCGTGCTGCCGAACTGCGCGGCGCCGGTGATCGTGCAGGCCACGCTCGGCTTCTCGAGCGCGGTGCTCGAGGCGGCGGCGCTCGGCTTCCTCGGGCTGGGCGCGCAGCCGCCCACGCCCGAGTGGGGCACGATGCTGTCGACCTCGCGCGACTACATCGAGCGCGCGTCCTGGCTGGTCACGCTGCCCGGCCTCGCGATCCTGGTGACCGTGGTGGCGATCAACCTGCTGGGCGACGGGCTGCGCGACGCGCTCGATCCGCGGCTGAAGGACCATGGCTGAGCCGGGCGGCGCGCTGCTCGCGATCCGGGGCCTGCACGTGCGCTTCGGCGGAGGCGCACGGCCGCTGCACGCGGTCGAGGGCCTCGACCTCGACGTGCGGCGCGGCGAGGTGCTGGGGATCGTCGGCGAGTCCGGCTCGGGCAAGAGCGTGTCGATGCTCGCCGCGATGGGGCTGGTCGACCCGCCGGGGCGGGTCGAGGCCGCACGGCTCGAGTTCGACGGCCTGGACCTGCGCACGCTGTCGCCGCGCGAGCGGCGCCGACGCGTCGGACGGCGCGTCTCGATGATCTTCCAGGACCCGGTCGCCAGCCTGGATCCGTGCTGGACGGTCGGCGACCAGCTGCTCGAGGTGCTCGCCGCGCAGCGGCCGCAGCCGCGGGCAGCCCTGCGCGAGCGGGCGCTCGCGCTGATGCGCGCGGTCGAGATCCCCGACCCCGAGGCGCGGCTGCGCGCGTGGCCGCACCAGCTGTCCGGCGGCCTGTGTCAGCGCGTGATGATCGCGATGGCGCTCGCCGGCGAGCCCGAGCTGCTGATCGCCGACGAGCCGACCACCGCACTGGACGTGACCATCCAGGCGCAGGTCGTCGAGCTGCTGTGCCGGCTGCGCCGGGAACGCGGCATGGCGATGGTGCTGATCAGCCACGACCTCGCGCTGGTCTCGGGCATCGCCGACCGTGTCGTCGTGATGTACGCCGGCCAGGCGATGGAGCAGGGCACGCCGTCGCAGCTGTTCGACGCGCCGCGCCATCCGTACACCCGTGCGCTGATGGCGGCGCTGCCGCAGGCCCATCGGGGGCGGACGCGGCTGTCCGCGCTGCCGGGCACCGTCCCGGGCCGGTACGACCGGCCGTCGGGCTGCCTGCTCGCGCCGCGCTGTGCGCAGGCCGAAGCCGCCTGCGCCGCCGCGCGCCCGACGCTGCGTACGCTGGCCGACGGTGGCGCGGTCGCCTGCAGGCTCGTGGCCGATGGGCCGCGAGGATCGCCGTGAGCGCGGCGGGCCGCGACCCGACGGCGCGGGCCGAGCGCGATGCGACGCCGCAGGTCCCGGCGATCGACGCGGTCGATCTGGTCAAGCACTACCCGGTGCGCTCGGGCTGGCTGCGCCCGCCGCGGCGGGTCCGCGCGCTCGACGGCGTGGGCTTCGTGCTGCCGCCCGCCCGCACGCTCGCGGTGGTCGGCGAGTCGGGCTGCGGCAAGACGACGCTCGCCCGGCTGCTGGCCACGATCGAACGCCCCACCTCGGGCACGCTGCGGATCGTCGGCGAGGCACCCGGTTCGGATCGCGCGAGCGCGCATCGCCTCAGGCGTCGCGTCCAGATGGTGTTCCAGAACCCGTACGGGTCGCTGAACCCGCGCAAGACCGTCGCCGCGATCCTCGACGAGCCACTCGCGATCGACGGCGTGCTCGACCGCGCGGCGCGCCGCGCGCGCGTGGCCGAGCTGCTCGCGCGCGTCGGGCTCTCGCAGGAGCAGGCCGGGCGCCATCCGCACATGTTCTCCGGCGGGCAGCGGCAGCGGATCGCGATCGCCCGCGCGATGGCGCTCGAGCCCGCGGTGATCGTCGCCGACGAGCCGGTCTCCGCGCTGGACGTGTCGATCCAGGCGCAGATCCTCAACCTGTTCATGGACCTGCAGGAACGCTACCGCACCGCCTACGTGTTCGTGTCGCACGACCTCGCGGTGGTCGAGCACCTGGCGCACGACGTGATGGTGATGTACCTGGGCCGGGCGGTCGAGATCGCGCCGGCGCGTACGCTGTTCGCCGGGCCCGCGCATCCGTACGCGAAGGCGCTGCTCGCCACCCGCCTGCGGCTCGGTCCGCAGGCCGCGCGGCCGGTGGTGCCGATCCGCGGCGAGCCGCCGTCGCCGCTCGACCCGCCGGGCGGTTGCGCCTTCCATCCGCGCTGCCCGGAAGCGCTCGAGCGTTGCCGCGCCGAGCGGCCGACGCTTCGGCCGCTCGGCGACGGACGCCTGGTGGCCTGCCATCTCGTCTGATCCGAAGCCCCGCCGATCAGAAAATTGTTTTTTTGACAGCGGGGTCCGCCGCCGACAGAATCGGTCCCGATCTGCATCCAGGGGGGGTCATGTCCGAACGAACGCCACCGGCGCCTGGCGCCGTCGACCGCACCGCGCTGATCGAGCGGCGCACGCGTTACCTGAGCCCGTCGCTGCGCACCTTCCCGCTGTACCCCGACGACCCCCTCGTGCTGGTGCGCGCAGAGGGACCCTACGTGTTCGACGAGACCGGCCGGCGCTACCTGGACGGCACCGCGCAGAACGTCTGCATCAGCCTGGGGTTCGCGCACCCGGTGACGCTGGCGATGGCCGGCGAGCAGATGGCGCGGATGCAGCACTGCACCACGCTCTTCTTCCACGACCAGCCCGCGCGCTACGCCGAGGAGCTGGTCGCGCGGATGCCCGCCGGGCACGATTGGGTGGTGCACCTGGTCAACAGCGGCGCCGAGGCGATCGACCTCGCCTACGCGATGGCGCGCGCGCACACCGGGCACTTCGAGATGGTGTCGCTGCGCAACGCCTACCACGGGCTGCACTTCGGCGCCTCGGGCAGCGCGGCCTTCGCGCCGTGCCGCACGCCCACCGCGGCGATGCAGGGGTTCGTGCACGCGATGCACCCGGACCAGTACAAGGGTGCGTTCGGGCCGCACGCCGGCATCGAGCCCTACCTCGACGAGCTGGAGCGGACGATCTTCTCGTCCACCTCGGGCCGGATCGCCGGGATGATCGTCGAGCCGATCCAGGGCTTCGGCGGAGTGGTTCCGATGCCGCCCGGCTACCTGCGCCGGGCGTTCGAGATCGTGCGCGCCGCCGGCGGCGCGTGCATCAGCGACGAGGTGCAGACCGGATTCGGCCGCATGGGATCGCACTATTGGGGCTTCGAGGCGCACGATGCGCTGCCGGACATCGTGGTGATCGGCAAGGGCATGGGCAACGGCTTCCCGATCGCCGGCGTGATCGCCCGGCGCGACATCGCCGAGTCGTTCGCGCAGGTGCGGTTCTTCAACACCTTCGGCGGCAACCCGGTGTCGGTCGCGGCGGCGCGCTCGGTGCTGAAGGTCATCGACGACGAGAGGCTGCAGGCCAACGCGCGGGCCCGGGGCGAGCAGCTGCTGGCGGGGCTGGCCACGCTGCAGGCGCGGCACCCGCTGATCGGCGACGTCCGCGGCTGCGGGCTGATCCTGGGCGTCGAGCTGGTCGAGGACCGGCAGACCCGCCGGCCCGCGGTGGCTGCGGGCGACCGCATCCAGAGGCGGATGCGCGCGGCCGGGTTCATCAACGTGAAAGGCAGCGCCACGCGCAACACCTTCCGCATCAATCCGCCGATGAGCGTGACCGCGGGCGATTGCGACGAATGGCTCGACGCGTTCGATCGATCGCTCGCGGCCGAGTCCGAGGCGCGGAGGGCGGCGTGAGCGCGACGCCGGCACGGGTCGGCGTCGACGAGCTGCGCGCACGGCTCGGCGACGGCGCGGAGCTCGCGCTGCTCGATGTGCGCGACGGCGGCCCGTTCGCGCGATCGCACCTGCTGACCGCCACCAGCCTGCCGCTGGCGCAGATCGAGACGCGTGCGCCGGTGCTGATGCCGTGGCGCGGCGTGCGCACCGTGGTGATGGACGGCGACGGACTCGCCGGCGGCGAGGCGGAGCGCGCGGCCGCGCTGCTCGTCCGCCACGGCTGGACCGAGGTCGCGGTGCTCGACGGCGGGCTCGAGGGCTGGGCCCGCGCGGGCCACGAGGTGTTCTCCGGCACCAACGTGCCGTCCAAGGCGTTCGGCGAGCACGTCGAGCATGCGTGCGACACGCCGCGTATCGAGCCCGAGCAGCTGCAGCGCTGGCGCGCCGAGGCGCGCCACGTGGTCGTGTTCGACTCGCGGCCGCTCGAGGAGTACCGGCAGGTGAGCATCCCCGGCGCGACCGACTGCCCGGGCGCGGAACTCGTGCTGCGGGTGCCGGGCCGGGTGCGCTCGCCCGACACCATCGTGGTCGTGAACTGCGCGGGGCGAACGCGCTCGATCATCGGTGCGCAGAGTCTGCGCGACGCCGGTCTGCCCAACCCGGTGTACGCGCTGAAGAACGGCACGATGGGCTGGCACCTCGCGGGCTACGCGACCGACCGCGGCCGCGAGAACCTGGCCGACGAACCGACGGGCGACGGACTCGCTCGCGCCAAGGCGATGGCCGCCGAGGTCGCTCGGCGCCGGGGCGTGCGCTTCGTCGACCGCGAAACGCTCGACCGGATGCGCGCCGAGCGCTCACGCACCACCTATCTGTTCGACGTGCGGCTGCCCGAGGCCTTCGCCGCCGGGCACCTGCCGGGCAGCCTGAACGCGCCGGGCGGCCAGCTGGTGCAGGCCACGGACACCTTCGCGGCGGTCCGCCACGCGCGGATCGTGCTGGTGGACCGGCACGCGGTGCAGGCGGTGATGACCGCGCAGTGGCTGGCGCGGATGGGCTGGCGCGACGTGCACGTGCTGCGAGACGGGCTGAACGGCGCGCTCGAGACCGGTTCGGTGCGCGTCGCGTCGCTCGGCGAGGCGGCGCTCACCGCCGCCGCGATCGATCCGCGAACGCTCGCCGCCGCGCTGCAGGCGGGCGCGGTCGAAGTCGCCGACGTCGGCGACAGCTTCGGGTACCGGTCCGGCCGCATCCCGGGCGCGCGCTACGCGATGCGATCGCGGCTCGCCGAGGCGCTCGCGCGCCTGCCCGCGGACCGTCCGCCGGTCTTCTGCTGCGCCGACGGCCGGCTGGCACCGCACGCGGCGCAGGACGCGATCGAGCTCGGGCGGACGGGAGCGCGATGGCTCGAGGGCGGGCGCGCGGCCTGGCGCGCGGCCGGCGGCGCGCTCGAGGCCTGCGCTGGCGACGACGACCCGCTGCTGCTCACAGCGACCGACGACATGTGGTACCCGCCGTACGCGCGCTCGAGCGATGTCGAGACCGCGATGCGCCAGTACCTGACCTGGGAGGTCGACCTGCTCGCGCAGCTCGAGCGCGAGCCGTACCTCAGGTTCGCGGACGCTTCCGACCGGCAGTGACGGTCGGGGGTGCGCACCGCACCCTCGCCGGCCTCACGCAGATGGCCTGGACGTGGGCGGTGCTCGCCGACCTTCGCGGGCGAGCCGCCCCACTGCGCGCGTTCGAGCCGCCGGTGTTGGTGCCGCGGGCGGGCGGCTGACGCGCCCCAAGGATCGGCCGGCGAGCCCGTCCGGGCCGCCGGGCCGCGGTCAGCGGCGGGGGAAGATCGCGAAGTTGCCGTTGGCGCTCGCCACCAGCTCGCCGTCGGCGGTCAGGCGCGACTCCAGGTTCGCGACGCGCCGGCCCCGCGCGAGCAACGTCGACTCGCAGATCACGCGCCCGGATCGGACGGGTCTGAGGAAGTTGATCTTGATCTCGATCGTCGCGCACGACTCGTCGGGCTGCAGGGTCGCGTACAGGGCGGCGCCCATGCCGGTGTCGGCCAGCGCGAACAGCACGGCGCCGTGCGCGACCGCGTGCGGGTTCATGTGCTCGTCGCGCAGGTCGAGCACGCAGGTGCTGCGACCTGCGCCGCGATCGGTCCACGCCAGGCCGAGCCGGTCGGCGAACGGGTGAGGCTGCATCCGGGCTCCTCGCACTGATCATACCGGTGCGCGGCGCAGGGGCGGCCGCCGCGCGCGGCGCTCGGCGCTCGCCGCCCGATCTGCGATGATGCGCAGGCCATCGCGCCCCGCGCCGAACCGATGCCCCTGCACCCCGACGCGCTCGAGGCCATCCGCCGCGCGGGCGACCTGCCCGTCGGTCTGCCGCCGCACGAACTGCGACGTCTCTACGAGGCGCAGCGCCGCCCGCTGCTGCCCGAGCCGCTGCCGATCGCGTCGGCCGAAGAGGTCGCGATCCCCGGGCGCGGCGGCCCGCTGAGGCTGCGCATCTACCGCCCGATCGGACAGGCGCCCGACGCCCCGCTGATGGTGTTCTTCCACGGTGGCGGCTGGATGCTCGGCAGCCTCGAGGGCTACGACACGCCATGCCGGCGGCTGTCGGCGAAAGCGGGCTGCGTGGTGGTGTCGGTCGACTACCGGCTCGCACCGGAGCATCCGTTCCCGGCGGCGGTCGAGGATGCGTGGGATGCGCTGGCCTGGAGCGCGGGGCACGCAGCGGCACTGGGCGCGTCGCCGCGGCGTCGGGTCGTCTGCGGCGACAGTGCCGGCGGCAATCTCGCCGCGGTGGTCGCGCAGCAGGCCCTGGACGACGCGCGTCACGCGCCCGCGCTCCAGGTGCTGATCTATCCGTCGACCGACATGACGCGGCACTGGCCCTCGTTCGACCGCAATGCGACCGGCAACATGCTGACGACCGCGGCGCTGCGGATGTTCTTCGAGCGGTACGCGCCCGACCCCGCGGACCGGCTCGATCCGCGCGCCTCGCCGATGCGGCGCGACGACGTCCGCGGCCTCGCACCGGCGCTGATCGCCTCGGCGGAATTCGACCCGCTGGTCGACGAGAACGCCGCCTACGCCCGCAAGCTCGAGGCGGCGGGCGTGCCGGTGCGACACGAGACCTTCCTCGGCATGCTGCACCCGTTCTTCACGCTCGGCGGCGTGATCCGCGACGCCGAGCGACTCGAGGACCTGGTCGCGTCGGCCGTGCGCGCGTGCGTACCGCTCGCCTGAGCGCCCCGACCGCACCGGGCGGGGCCCGTGACAGCCGAACCGATACCGCGCTCACGTCGCCCCTGCGCCTCGTCGGTCGTCGTCCGATGGGTCGCGATCCGCTCGGGCGCCCTGCGTCCCTCGACGGCCCCCTGGGGTCAGCCCCAATGGTCCGCCGGGCGCCGCGGGAGGGTCATCGCGTCGGTCGGGCGGGTCGCGCCCGGTCCAACCCTCACGCAGGTGACGATCATGGCAGGACCAAGCGCAGTCGGACCGAGCCCGAGCGCCCAGCCTGGGCCTGTCCTGATGGCCCGGCAACAGCCGTCCAAGGCACCGTTGCCAGACACACAGAAGGTGATCGGGGCGTTCAACGCGCTCGGACAGTTCCTTTACGGGCAGATCGACAAGATACGGGGCGGTGAGGTCGTTCCGACGCCCAAGCACTTCACAGCGGCAGACGCGCAGATGCGACGCGCGGGCGTCACGTTGTCCGGGCCGGGAGACCGCCACTCGCTCCGACCGAAGCTAGACGATTCCCAGACCGCGGCCTTGCAGGTTCTAGAGCGGGCCGGCTACGACCGGAATCGGGTGCTCTCTCAGCGAGCCTGGACGCTTGCCGAGGCCGACGCGCTGTTCGAGCGCTGGAGGACCATCGACGGCTCGCCGAAAGGCCAGGTGGCCAGGATGGCGGTCAACGAGTTGCTGGCGGCGCGCAAGGACCAATTCCTCACGGCCGTACGCAACTATGATCGCGAAGAGGCCGGGATCGAGAAGAGCTTCGAGCCTCGCAGCAAACTCATCTACGCGCAACAAGAGCTCTTTGCGCTGAAAGACGTGTTGGCTCGGCAGATCCTGAACGGGCGAGTCGATCTTTCCTCACTGATGCAGGAGCTCAAGCACTTCCCCGCTCCCGGATTTCCCAGGCGGGATTGGCCCGGCGAGTGACCGTCACGGTCGCCGCATGTCCCGGCTGCGCAGACGGCGGCGGCGGCCTCAGGCGCTCCTTCCCGCCACGCCGACGTGCTCGGCCGTGCGGTCGAGCGCGCGTCCCACCTTGTCGAACAGCTCGTCGACCTGGGGCTCGGTGATGATCAGCGGCGGCGAGAACGCGAGCGCGCCGCGGATCGGCCGGGCGATCACGCCCTCGGCGAACAGCACGTTGGTCAGGTAGGCGAGCGCGGACGCGTCCGGCGTCGTGCGCGCGGCCTTGTCCACCACCAGCTCCAGCGCGCCGATCAGCCCCAGGCCCCGGTGGTGCGCGACCATCGGGTGCGCTCGCAGCGCTTCGAGGCGGGCGTGGAATCGGGGCGCCACGCGGCGCACGTGCCCGACGATGTCGCGCTCCTCGTAGATCGTCAGCGCCTCGAGCGCAACCGCGGCGGCAACCGGATGCCCGGCATACGTGACCCCGTGGGAGAACGCGCCGTTGCGACGGCTGCCCTCGAGCACGCCGTCGTAGACCTCGCGGCTCACCAGCGTGGCCGAGATCGGCAGATAGGCGCTGGAGAGCGCCTTGGCGAGCGTCATCAGGTCCGGACGGATGCCGAAGCTGTCGCAGCCGAACATGCTCCCGGTGCGGCCGAAGCCGGTGATCACCTCATCGGCCACCAGCAGGATGCCGTGCTCGCGCAGCACCGCCTGCAGCTTCGGGAAGTACGACGCCGGCGGCACGATCACGCCGCCGGCACCCTGCACCGGCTCGGCGAAGAACGCCGCGATCGTGTCGGCGCCCTCGCGCTCGATCAGCGCGCGCAGCTCGCCGATCAGCCGATCGACCATCTGTTCGTCGGTCTCGCCGGGCCGCGTCGTGTGGTACGGGCTCGGGCAGCCGGTGCGCAGCACGCGGCCGATCGGCAGGTCGAAGTCCTTGTGCACGTCGGGGATACCGGTGAGGCTGGCCGTCATCACGGTGACCCCGTGGTAGCCGCGCTCGCGGGCGATCAGCTTCTTCTTCTCGGGCCGGCCGGTCGCGTTGAAGTAGTACCAGATCAGCTTGACCGCCTGGTCGTTCGCCTCCGAGCCCGAGTTCGCGAACAGCGCCCGGTCCATGCCGAGGTGACGGGTCATGCCCAGCAGCCGCTCGGACAGCTCGATCGACGGCTCGTTCGAACGCCCCGAAAACAGCTGGTAATAGGGCAGGTCGCGCATCTGGCGGATCGCCGCGTCCACCAGCCGCTGCTCGGAGAATCCGAGCGCGGTGCACCACAGTCCGGCCACGCCCTCCAGGTACCGGCGGCCCCGGTCGTCCTCGACGTAGACCCCGTCGCCGCGACGGATCACGAGCGGGCCGTCGGGCGCCACCGCGTGCAGCGGCGTGTACGGGTGGATCAGGTTGCGGACGTCCTCGCGGACGTTGTCGTCGTGGGTGCGGGTCATCTCGGTTCCTCCTCGTTTCGTTCCGTGCTGCGACGCTACACTACGGGGCGTACCACGTATGGCGAAGCATCCCTCCGGCAAGCGGCCCGCCCCCGGGCCTTTCTCGGCACCGCCCGCGCCCGCGCCCGACCCGGTGCCGGCGGCCACCGAGCCGCTGATGCGCACGATGCCGCGCCAGCAGCGCGCACGCGCCGCGGTGCACCGCATCCTGCGCGCCACCGGCGAGCTGCTCGACGAGTCCGGCTACGACGCGCTCACCACCACCGCGGTCGCCGAGCGTGCGGCGGTCAACATCGCGACGCTGTACCGTTACTTTCCGGACAAGTTCGCGCTGGTGCACGCGCTGGCGGTGACGCTGGACGCCGAGCGCAACGAGCGCCTCTGGCAATCGATGCAGACGTTCGCCGACGCCGACGACTGGCGCCCGGAGCTGCGCCGGCTGCTCGAGGTCCACCTGGACGCGCGGCTGCGGATCTCGGGCGCACGCGGGTTGCGCCGCGCACTGCACTCGGCGCCGCCGCTGTGGGTGCTCGAGCGCGAGGGTGCCGCGCGCTGGGTCGACCGGTTCCAGGGCGCGCTGCGCCAGCGTGTGCCGCGGCTGGCGGCGCGTCGCGCCACCGCCGTGGCCCGCACCGTGCTGGCGGTGCTGCGCGGTCTGCTGGATTCCGCGATGACCGACCCGGGGCTGCAGCGCGAACTCGCCCGCGAAGGCGCGCTCGCGCTCGAGGCCTACCTCGCCGACACGCTGGACGCGCGCACCGGGCCCCCGCCGGTGGGGCGGGGTCCGGCGGCCGGGGGCGGCGGCCCGCATTCGGTCAGTCCATCTGGGTGACGAACTTGGTCACCAGATAGCCGTCGAAGGTCTCGGTGCCGCCCTCGCTGCCGATGCCGCTGTCCTTGACGCCGCCGAACGGCGTCTCGGGCAGGCCCTGGCCGAAGTGGTTGATGTTCACGTGGCCGGATTCGAGGCCGTTCTGCAGCTTCAGCGCGTTGCGGGTCGACCCGGTGAACGCATAGGACGACAGCCCGTAGGGCAGCGCGTTCGCGCGGCGGATCGCGTCGTCCAGGTCGGTGAACGGCACGCAGGGCACGATCGGCCCGAAGGGCTCGACGGTCATCAGCTTGCTGTCGTCGGAGACGTTGGTGAGCACCGTGGGCGCCCAGAAGAAGCCGCGCTCGCCGATGCGCGCGCCGCCGAGCTCGACCTTCGCGCCGCGCGCGGTCGCGTCCTCGACGAACTCGGCCATCGCGGGCACGCGGCGCTCGTGCGCGAGCGGGCCCATCCGGACGTCGGCCTCCAGCCCCGAGCCCACCTTGATCTTCTTCGTCGCCTCGATGAAGCGCGCCATGAACCGGTCGAACGCCTTCGCGTGCACGTACATCCGGTTCGGCGACACGCAGACCTGGCCGGCGTTGGTGAACTTCAGCGTCGACAGCATGTCGGCCGCGCGCTCGACCTCGGCGTCCTCGCAGACGATCGCGGGCGAATGGCCGCCGAGCTCCATCGTCACCCGTTTCATGTGCGCTGCGGCCATCGAGGCGAGCATCTTGCCCACCGGCACCGAGCCGGTGAACGAGACCTTGCGCACGATCGGCGACTCGATCAGGTGCCGGGACACCTCCGCGGGCACGCCCCAGACCACGTTGAGCACCCCGGGCGGCAGGCCGGCCTCGTGGAACATCCGCGCGATCGCGACCACCGCGCTCGGCGTGTCCTCGGGACCCTTGAGCACGATCGTGCAGCCGGCGCCCACGGCGGCGGCGATCTTGCGGATCGCCTGGTTGTACGGGAAGTTCCACGGCGTGAACGCCGCGCACACGCCCACGGGCTCGCGCAGCACCATCTGCCTGACGTTCGGCAGACGCGGCGGGATCACCCGACCATAGATGCGCCGGCATTCCTCGGCATGCCAGTCGCAGTGGTCCGCGCAGCGCACGACCTCGCCGACCGCCTCGGCGAGCGGCTTGCCCTGGTCGAGCGTGATGTTGCGCCCGATCTCCTTCGCCCGCTCGCGCGTCAGCTTGGCGACGCGGCGCAGGATTCGGCTGCGCTCCATCGGCGAGGACTGGCGCCAGCCGGCGAACGCCCGCTGCGCGGCCTCGAGCGCCCGGTCGAGGTCCTGCGGCGTCGCGTGAGGCAGCCTGCCGACCACCCCGCCGGTGGCCGGGTCGAGCACGTCCTGCTCGCGGCGACCGCCGCCCTTGACGAACTCGCCGTCGATGTAGAGGCACAGATCTTCGTACATGGGTCTCTCTCCTGGTGTCGGATCGGCCGATCGGTCGGCGAACCGTGATTGTCGACCACTCCGACCGGTCGGACCGCCGCGCCCGCCGGCCGCGCGTCAGACCACCTGCCGTTCGCGCAGCGCGGCGATCTGCGGCGCGTCGTAGCCGATCTCGGCCAGCACCGCGTCGACGTCCGCGCCGGGCGTGGCGATCGGCCGGTCGATGCCGCCGTTGCCGTGGGCGAGCCGGAACGCCGGACCGGCGAGGGTCACCGCCCCGAACGGCGTGTCCACCCGCTGCAGCTGGCCGCGATGAGCGACCTGCGGATGCTCGACGATCTCCGGGATCGAGGTGACCACCGCACACGGCACGTCCGCCTGCGACAGGCGCGTCTCCCAGGTCCGCGGATCGCCGCCCTCGAACGCCGACTCGATGATGGCGCGCAGCGCCTGCGCGTGCTCGATCCGCGTGAACCAGTCGGCGAAGCGCGGGTCGGCGAGCGCATCCTCGCGCCCGATCGTCCGCAGCAGCCGCTCGAACTGCGCGTCGGTCAGCACCGCGAGCACCAGCCAGCCCTCGCCGCAGCGGAACCGGTCGGCGGTGGGCTTCATGCTGACCGAGCGGTTGCCGTACTGCGCGTGCCGGTAGCCGGCGACCAGCCACTCGGCGAGCTGCCCGGACAGCATCCCGAGCATCGCATCGAGCATCGCGACGTCGACGTGCTGGCCGGTGCCGGTGTGCGTGCGCTGGTAGAGGGCGGTGGCGATCGCGAACGCGCCGGTGATGCCGGTGGCGATGTCGGCGGCGGCGAAGCCGGCGCGCATCGGTCCGTTGACCGGTTCGCCGGTCAGCGTCATCAGACCCGACATCGCCTGGATCTTGCCGTCGAAGCTCGCGGTGCGCCGCTCGGGGCCGGTGGTGCCGAACCCGGACAGGCTCGCGTAGATCAGCCTCGGGTTGATCGTGCGCAGCGCCTCCCATCCGATGCCCAGCCGGTCCATCACGCCGGGGCGGAAGTTCTCGACCACCACGTCGGCGGTCCGTGCGATGCGTCGGACGATCTCGATCGCCTCGGGCTTGCCCAGGTCGAGCGTGAGGCTGCGCTTGTTGACGTTGACCGCCATCCAGGCCGGGCCCAGCCGGCGCTCGCCCCACTCGCGCGAGGTGGGGGTCACCCGCATCGGTTCGCCGCCGCGCGGCTCGACCTTGATCACGTCGGCGCCCTGCATCGCCAGCTGCGCGGTCGCGTACGGGCCGGCGAGCACGTGCGTGAAGTCGAGCACGCGTACGCCGGCGAAGGCTCGGGTGTCCGGGCCCGGATCGGTCGGTGTCATCGGGTCACTCCGCCTTGATGCCGGTCTGAGCGATCAGCTCGCGATAGGTCGCGTCGTCGCTGCGGATGCGCGCGACGAACGCCGCCGGGCCCGCGAAGTCGGGGTACTGCCCGAACTTGAGCACCGCCTCCCGGGCTCCAGGCGCGGCAAGGGCGCGCTCGAGGTCGGCGGCGATCCGCTGCACGATCTCGGCGGGTGTACCCCGGGGGGCGAACAGTCCGAACCAGCTGCCTCCGGGCACGTCCAGCCCCTGCTCCCGGAGGGTGGGCATGCCGGGCAGCTCGGGGTGGCGCACGTCCGAGGTGGCCGCCAGCGCCTTGACCGCGCCGGCCTTGACCTGGGGCAGGGCGACCGGGTCGTAGATCAGGTCGATGCGCCCGGCGACCAGGTCGGTCAGCGACTCGATCGAGCCCTTGTACGGCACGTGCAGCACCGAGATGCCGGCCTTGTGGTGGACGATTTCGCCGGTGAGGTGCGTCGCGGTCGCGACCCCGGCCGAACCGAAGCTGAGCTTGCCGGGCTCGCGCCTGGCGAGCGCGACGAACTCCTGCATCGTGTTGGCCGGCAGGTCCCGGCGGGCGGCCACCAGACCGTAGCTGCTGGTCATCGCCGCGATCGGCGCGAAGTCCGCGGCCGCGTCGTAGGGCACCTTGCGCAGGTGATGGGTGATCGCCATCACCGCGGTCGGGGCGAGCAGCAGCGTGTAGCCGTCGGGCGCGCTGCGCGCCGCAGCCTGCGCGCCGATGGTCGCGCCCGCACCGGCGCGGTTCTCCACCACCACCTGCTGGCCGAGCGAGGCGCTCAGCCGGTCGGCCGCCCAGCGGCCGATCGCGTCCGAGTTGCCGCCGGCCGGGTAGGGCACGATCAGCCGAAGCGGCCGCTCCGGCCAGCGGGACTGCGCGAATACCGACGGTGCGGCGGCCGCGGCGGCCACCGCGGCGAGGACTCGGCGACGGGTCGTGCTCGGGTTCATGCGGTCGCTCCGTTCGGTCATCGGCCCACCCACTTCGGCGCGCGCTTCTCGCGGAACGCGCGTGCACCCTCGCGGCCGTCTTCGCTCTCGCGCACCGCCGCCAGGTCGTTCATCGCGCGGCCCATCCGCTCCGACGGGCCCTGCGGCATCACCTCGTCGACCACGAAGCGCTTGAGCGTGCGCATCACCAGCGGCGCGAAGGTCGCCATCTCGCGCGCCATCGCGAGCGCCGCCTGCACCTGCGTGCCGGTGGGCACCACCTCGTTCGCGAAGCCGACCTCGTAGGCGCGGCGCGCGTCGACCGTCCGGCACAGCAGCAGCATCTCCATCGCGATCTTGTGCGGGATCCGGGTGGGCAGCGCCGAGATCATGCCGCCGGTGAACCCCAGCTTCGCCTCGGGGTACGAGAACCGGGCGTTCTCGGCGGCCACCAGCAGGTCGCACATCATCGCCATGACCAGCGCTCCGCCCACGCACCAGCCACCGACCGCCGCGATCACCGGCTTGTCGGTCCGGATGCCCACGGTGGGCACGCAGCGCCACAGCTCGGGCAGGTTGGTCACGTCGGCGCCGGCCGAGAACGCGTCATCGCCGGTGCCGGTCAGTACCGCGACGCGCTGGGTCTGCGATCGGTCGAACTCGGCGAACGCGCGCTGCAGCTCGAGCGCGGTGACCGCGCAGATCGCGTTCCTGCGGGTCGGCCGGTCGATCGCGATCAGCGTCGTGCCGTCCTCGTGGTCGGTGACCTTCACCGTCTCCATCGTCGCGTCTCCTTCGGGGCCCGGTGTCAGCGGGTGCGCGCGTCGGCCGCGGCACGCGTCCGTTCGCGGTAGGCGAGCAGCCGGGCCCGCAGTCCGGGGCGGGCGGCCGAACGCACCAGCGCGGCCAGGTCGGCGTCGGCCAGCGCGTCGGCGCCGGGCCCGCCGGCGAAGCGGCTCGCCGCACGGATCGCGGCGAGCGTGTCGCGGTCGATCGCCGGTGCGCCGCCGAGCAGCTCCAGCCGCCACGGCCAGAGGTCCCGGGCCTCGGCGCGCGGCCCGTCGGCCGGCGCGGCGATCCGGCTCGCCAGCCCGGCGGCCGCGGCCGCGGCGGCGTCCAGCTCGGCGCCGCTTGCGATCCACTCGCGCGCGCGCTCGGTGCCCACGCGCTCGGCGAGCCTGCGGGTGCCCAGCACCAGTCCGAATGCCGCACCGGGGAAGCGGAAGCTCGCGCCCTCGAGCGCGATCCGGAGGTCGCACGCGGCGAACAGGTCGGCGCCCGCGCCCCAGCACCGCCCGGTCGCGATCGCCGCGGTGCGCACCGGCGCGCGCCAGACCGCGTCGAGCAGCGTCTCGATCCGCACGAAGCGGGCGAGCAGGTCGGCGTCGCTCGCCGCGTCCACGCCGTCCAGGTCGAAGCCGGTGCAGAAGTGCCGCCCGGCGGCGGCGAACAGCACCGTGTGGACCGATGGATCCGAGGTCGCGCCGCCGAGCGCGGCGAGCAGCCCCTCGACCAGCGTCGCCGACAGCGCATTGCCTCGCGCCGGGCGGTTGAGCTCGATCGCCGCGACGCCGCCGGCGACCCGCCACCTCACCTCGGGTTCGACGACCACCGCGGGTTCGGTGCGCGCGCCGCGCGTCGTGGCCGGCAGGTCCGAGGGGCCGGTCATCGCGCGGCCGCGCGGACCGCGGCGGCGCGGTCCCACAGGTTGGGCACTTCGGGCGACGAGTAGCCGGAGACGAAGTCGCGCACCTCGCCGCTCGCCGCGTCGAGCGCATGCCGGCGCACCGCGCCGATGTTCGCGCCGTACACGTGGATGCTGACCGACGTGCCCTCGGACCACGCGTTCGAGACCACGTGCCAGTCGCCGACCGTCGGCGACACCGCCTCGATCGCGCCCGGCGTCATCAGGTGCTCGCGGCCGCGATCGACGATCCGCGACCGGGCGTCGGGGGCGTACTCGCGGCAGCGCTCGGCGCCCCGCAGCACGCCCACCAGCCCCCAGACCGTGTGATCGTGCACCGGGGTGCACGCGCCGGGACCCCAGCAGAAGCTCACCACCGAGAACCGCTCGAGCGGGTCGCAGTGCAGCAGGTACTGCCGGTACGCGCCCGCCGGCGCCTGCGCGACCGCCTCGGGCAGCCATCGGTCGTCGGCGATCAGGGTGCCGAGCAGCGCGCGACCCTCGCGCAGGATCGTCGGCTCGTCGGCCGTGCGCTCGAGCAGCCGCGTCATGTCGACGACGAAGCCGCGCAGCGGGCGCAGCGGGTCCAGCGGATCGTGGGCTCGGGTCTCGGCCATCGATGACTCCGTTCAGCGGGCCGGGCGCCCCGGCGGCAGCACCTCGGCGGTGTGCTCGCCCAGCGCGGGCGGGTGGGTGTCGACCGGCACCGGGCGCCCGTCGATGCGCACCGGGCAGGCCACGGTGCGCGTTGCCACGCCGTTGGGCAGCGTCATCGGGCGCACCAGCTCCAGGTGCTCCGCCTGCGGGTCGGCGAGCGCCTCGGCGTAGCCGTTGATCGGCGCGGCCGGAACCCCGGCCGGCGCGAACCGGCCGAGCCAGGCGGCGACGGTGTCGTGCACGAATCGCGCCTCGAGCAGGTCGCGCAGCGCCGCCTGGTGGGCGGCCCGCTGCGTGGGCGTGAGAAAGCGAGGATCGGCGAGCAGCTCGGCGGTGCCGGCGATCTCGCACACCTGACGCCACAGCTTGTCGTTGCCGGCGGCGATCGCGAACCAGCCGTCGGCCGCGCGAAACGCCTGGTACGGCGCGTTGCGAGGGTGGGCCGAGCCGAGCTTGCGCGGATTGTGTCCGGTGCCGAAGTACTCGCTGGTCTGGAGCGCGGACATCGCGATGGTCGTGGCGAACATCGGCACGTCGACCTGACCGCCCGGGCCGCCGGCCCGCACCCGCGCGAGCATCGCCGCGATCGTGAACGCCGCGTACAGTCCGGCGCCGAAGTCCACCAGCGGCACCCCGGCCTTCACCGGTGCGCCATCGGCCTCGCCGGTCACGCTCATCACGCCCGAGGCGGCTTGGATGGTCAGGTCGAAGCCGCCCTCGGCGCCGCGCGGGCCGTCCTGACCGAAGGCCGAGATCGAGCAGTAGACCAGCGAGGGCTTGCGCGGACCGAACCAGTCCCACCCCAGGCCGAGGCGCTGCATCACGCCGGGGCGGCTGTTCTCGATCGCGACGTCGGCCGCCAGCACCAGCTCGCGCGCCGCGTCGCGCGCCGCCGGGGCCTTCAGGTCGAGCACGACGGAGCGCTTGCCGCGGTTGATCGACGCGAAGTTCTCCGAGAATCCCCGGGTGACCGGCGGCCACTGGCGCATCGCATCGCCGTCGGGGGGTTCGACCTTGATCACCCGGGCGCCGTAGTCGGCGAGCAGCATCCCGCAGAACGGACCGGCGGCGATCTGGCAGAACTCGACCACGCTCACGCCCTCGAGCGGGCGCTGGGCACTCGGGCTCACCGGCCGCTCTCCATCGGGCATGCGCCCGCCGCGGGGCGGTGGGGCGGGCGGGCGCGTGACCGGCGCTCACCGTGGGCTGGGCTCGGTCGCATGAGGTTCATGGTCGCCGTCCGGGTTGCGAGCGGCTCAGGCCGCCCGGCGGGTGCCGGCGGGCGCCGCGCGCGCGGGACCGCGCTCATCGCCGGCGAGCGCGGCGCTCACACCATCGGCCGCGCGGATCACGTCGGCCGACAGCGCCTTGTACCCGGACGGGCGCAGCCGGTCGATCGGTCCGGACACGCCCAGCGCGGCGACCACCTGGCCGCTCGGATCGCGCACCGGGGCGGCCAGCCCACCGACCGTCTCGCGCCACTCGCCGCGGTTCACCGCGTAGCCCTGCTGGCGCACGCGCTCCATCTCGCGCAGGAACTCGGCCGCGTCGGTGAGCGTGCGCGGCGACCACGCGCGCAGCCGCTGCGACAGCGCGGCCAGGTGCGGTGCGGGCTGCCATGCGAGCAGCGCCTTGCCGGTGGCTACGCAGTGGGCGGGCGCGCGACCGCCGATCTGGCTGTACGCGCGCACCGGTTCGGGACTGTCCAGCTTGTGCACGTACACCACCTCGTCGCCGTCGAGCACCGACAGGTGCACGGTCTCGCGCGTGCGCTCGAGCAGCCACTCCATCCAGGCCTGCGCGGCACGGCGCAGGTCCAGGTTGGCGAGCACCGCCGAGCCCAGCTCCCAGAGCCGGATCGATGCGGCGTACGATCCGCCGGCCGGATCCCGACGGACGTAGCCGAGCTCGACCAGCGCCTGCAGCAGGCGGTGCACGTTGCTCTTGCCGATGCCGATGCGGGTGGCGAGCTCGGTGACCCCCAGCGGCCGCTCCGAGCGCGCGAGCACCTCGAGCAGTCCCAGACCCTTGATCAGCGTGTTGTTCATCGCGTCGGCCCGGAGCCCAGAGGGATCGGTGGTTCCGTGGACTGGAACGATCAGTCCGTCTTAGGGAATGATGCTAGACTCCGGCGGCGAATGCAATCGGCCGCCCGCGCGGCCGCAGGAGACCGCAGGTGGCACGCGCGACACCGCTCGGGCTCGAGCTCACGTCGTCCCACTGGGGGGCGTACGAAGTGGTTCGCCGCGACGAGCGGCCGGTCGGGCTCGCGGCCTTCCGCGACGATCCCGCGCCCTCGCCGATCGGACCGGCGATGTGGGACGCCTATCGCTCGCCGCTTCGGGTGCTGAGGCCTGCGGTGCGGCGCGGTTTCCTCGATCGCGCCCCCGGCGATCCGCGCCGCGGCGAGGGTCGCGGCCTGGACCGGTTCGTGCAGCTGCCGTGGGACGAGGCGCTCGATCTGGTCGCGCAGACGCTGCGCTCGACGATCGCCGAGCACGGCAACGAGGCGGTCTTCGGCGGCTCGTACGGCTGGTCGAGCGCCGGCCGCTTCCACCACGCGCAGAGCCAGATCCACCGGTTCCTCAACGCGCTGGGCGGCTACGTGCGTCACAACGACAGCTACAGCCTCGGCGCGGGCCGGGTGCTGCTGCCGCACGTGGCCGCGCCGATGGAGCACTTCCTGCGCAACCAGCACGACTGGGTGACGCTCGCCGCGCACACGCGGCTGTTCGTGTCGTTCGGCGGGGTACCGGTGAAGAACGCGCAGGTGGGCCAGGGCGGCGCGTCGTTCCACCGGGTCGCCGACGGCCTGGCCGCGCTCGCGCGGGCCGGCTGCCGCTTCGTCAACTTCAGCCCGGTGCGCTCCGACCTCTCGGTGCCCGATGCGGCGCTCGAATGGATTCCGATCCGCCCGGGCACCGACACCGCGGTGATGCTCGCGCTCGCCTGCGAGACCGTGCGCGCGCAGCGGCACGACGCGGCGTTCCTTGCGCGCTGGTGCACCGGCTTCGAGCGCTGGCGCGACTACCTGCTCGGCCGGGTCGACGGCGTGGTGCGCGACGCCGAGTGGGCCGCGCCGATCGCCGACGTGCCCGCCGCGCGGCTGCGCGAACTCGCCGCCGAGATGGCCGCGGTGCGCAGCCTGGTCAACGTCGCGTGGTCGCTGCAGCGTGCCGACCACGGCGAGCAGCCGTTCTGGGCGGCGATCGGCCTGGGCTGCGTGCTCGGTCAGGTCGGGCTCCCCGGCGGCGGATTCGCGCTGTCGTACGGGCCGACCAGCAACCTCGGCAGCCCGCACCGGCTGCTGCCGGGCCCGACGCTGCCTCAGGGCCGCAATCCGGTGCAGGCGTTCATCCCGGTCGCGCGGATCACCGACATGCTCGAGCGCCCGGGTCAGACCTTCCGCTACGACGGCGGCACCCACCGCTATCCGGACGTGCGGCTGATCTACTGGGCGGGCGGCAACCCGTTCCACCACCACCAGGACCTGCACCGGCTGGCGCGCGCGTGGCGACGGCCTCGGGCGGTGATCGTGCACGAGCAGTTCTGGAACGCGCACGCCAGGATGGCCGACGTGGTGCTGCCGGCGACCTGCACGCTGGAGCGCGACGACATCGGGCATGCGACCCGCGACGGCCTGCTGGTCGCGATGCGCCGCGTGCTCGCGCCGCCGGGCGAGGCGCGCGACGACTACGCGATCTTCGCCGCGCTCGCCGCGCGACTGGGAGCGGCCGAGACGTTCACCGAGGGGCGCGATGCGCGCGGCTGGATCGAGCGCCTGTACGAGGACGCGGTTCGGCAGATGGGCGGCGCCGGCGTCGAGCTGCCGCCGTTCGAGCAGTTCTGGGCCGGGGGTGGCGTGCGGCTGCCGGACGACGGGCGGCCGGTGATCGCGTTCGGCGAGTTCCGGACCGATCCGCACGCGCACCCGCTGTCCACCCCGAGCGGCCGGTTCGAGCTCCACAGCGAGGTGATCGAGCGCTTCGCGCTGCCCGACTGTCCCGGTCACCCGACCTGGTTCGAGCCGGCCGAGTGGCTGGGCGCGCCGCTCGCCGAGCGCTTCCCGCTGCACCTGCTGTCGGACCAGCCCCACACCAAGCTGCACAGCCAGCTGGACCACTCGGCGGTCAGCCTCGCCAACAAGGTCGCCGGCCGCGAACCGGTGCACCTGCATCCGCAGGACGCGGCCGAGCGGGGCATCGCCGATGGCGATCTGGTGCGGGTGTTCAACGACCGCGGCGCCTGCCTGGCCGGCGCACGGCTCGACGACGGACTGCGCCGCGGCGTGGTGCGGCTCGCCACCGGCGCGTGGTGGGACCCGGAACGCCCGGGCGATCCGACGGGGCTCGACCGGCACGGCAATCCGAACACGCTGACCCGCGATGCCGGAGCGTCCTCGCTGTCGCAGGGATGCTCGGCGCAGACCTGTCTGGTGCAGATCGAGCGGTTCGTCGGCGCGCCGCCGCCGCTGTGCGCGTTCGAGCCGCCGCGCTTCGAGCCCGATCGCGCGCACCCGGCGCCCGGGGCCGCGGCGGCACACCCCTGAGCCGCTGCGGCCGCGGCGCGCACGCCGCGGGGGCGCGCGGCGTGCCCCTTCGCGGAACCCGGTACGCCGTGCCATCGACGCGGGCGCCGCGCTGCGCGAAGATCCCGACCTGCCGGCGGCGGGCCGAACACCGCCGTGCGCCCCGGAAGGAGACACCCCGATGACCCGTCTGCTCGTCGCCGCGCTCGCCGTGGTCTGCGCGTTGCCGTGCGCACCCGGCCCCGCGGCCGCGCAGTCCGCCGACATCTGGCCGGTCCGGCCGGTGCGCGTGGTGGTGCCGTTCGCCCCGGGCGGGGCCCTCGACACGGGGGCGCGCGCGGTGTCGCGGGTGGCTTCGATTCCCGGTGTCGTGCGGGTCGACCCGTCCGCGTCGCACCGTTCGCTGAAGGACCGGGTCGACGCGAGCACGCCGCTGGAGTACGCGGCCGACCTGCGGCGCGGGATCGACCGCTGGACACCGGTGGTCAAGGCCGCCGGCGTGAAGCCCGGCAACTGAGGAGGACCGACCCATGAGCCCACGATTCGAAGGCCGGATCGGCCGCACCGTCGCCGACTCCGAACCCTGGTGGCCCGAGATGCCGATGCCGCGCAAGGGCGCGCCCAACGTCGTCGTGATGCTGTTCGACGACGCGGGGTTCGCGCACTTCGGCTGCTACGGCTCCACGATCGAGACGCCCCACATCGACCGTCTGGCCGCGGGCGGGCTGCGCTACACCAACTTCCACACGACCGCGCTGTGCTCCCCCACGCGCGCCGCGCTGCTGACCGGCCGAAACCACCACTCGGTGGGCATGCGCGGTCTGTCGAACTGGAATACCGGTTTTCCCAACTGCACCGGCACCGTTGCCCGCAGCGCGGCCACGCTCGCCGAGATGCTGCGGCCGGCGGGCTACGCGAACTTCGCGGTCGGCAAGTGGCACCTGACGCCGATGGAGGAGACCTCGCCCGCGGGGCCGTTCGATCAGTGGCCGCTCGGCCGAGGGTTCGACCGCTACTACGGATTCCTGCAGGGGGAGACCGACCAGTTCGTGCCCGAGCTGTTCCACGACAACCACGCGGTCGACCCGCCGCGCACACCCGAGCAGGGCTATCACCTGACCGAGGACCTGGTCGATCACGCGATCGGATTCGTGCGCGACCAGAAGTCCGTGGTGCCCGAGAAGCCGTTCTTCCTGTACCTCGCGTTCGGTGCGACGCACTCGCCGCACCAGGCGCCGCCCGAGTACCTGCGCAAGTACCGCGGCCGCTTCGACGCCGGCTGGGACGCGGTCCGCGAGCAGTGGTTCGAGCGCCAGAAGGCGATGGGCATCGTGCCCGCGGACACGCGGCTCGCGCCGCGCAACCCGGGCGTCAAGCCCTGGGCCGAGCTGTCCGCCGGCGAGCAGATGCTCGCGTTGCGGCTGCAGGAGGCGTATGCGGCGTTCCTCGACCACACCGACCACCACATCGGCCGGCTGGTCTCGTTCCTGGAGTCGATCGGCGAGCTGGACAACACGCTGATCCTGCTGATGTCCGACAACGGCGCGAGTCAGGAGGGCGGGGCGATCGGCGTGATCGACGCGATGCGCTATTTCAACAACATGCCCGAGTCGCTCGAGGACAGCCTCGCGCGGCTGGACGACATCGGCGGCCCGAACTCGCACACCAACTACCCGTGGGGCTGGGCGCAGGCCGGCAACTGCCCCGCCAAGCGCTACAAGCAGAACACGCACGGCGGTGGCGTGCGCGACCCGCTGGTCGTGCACTGGCCGTCGGGGATCGCCGACCGCGGCGGCATACGCACCCAGTTCCACCACGTGACCGACGTCGCGCCGACCATCCTCGAGGTGGTCGGTGCGCCGGTGCCGGACACGGTGAACGGCGTGCCGCAGCAGCCGATCGCGGGCACCAGCCTCGTCTACAGCTTCGCGCCCGAGGCCGCAGGCGAGCGCAGCCGCAAACGTGTCCAGTACTTCGAGATGTTCGGCAGCCGCGGGATCTGGGCGGACGGCTGGAAGGCGGTCGCCTTCCACCGGCGCGGCTCGCCGTACGAGGAGGACCGCTGGGAGCTGTACCACCTGGAGCGCGACTTCTCCGAGACCCAGGACCTCGCCGAGACCCATCCGCAGAAGCTGCGCGAGATGGTCGACCTGTGGTGGGCCGAGGCCGGCCGTCACGGCGTGCTGCCGCTGGACGACCGCGCCGCCGAGCTCTGGCGCCCCACCCCCCGCGCGTGGAACCCGCGCAACCGCCGGCGCTTCGTCTACCACCCGCCGATCTCGTACCTGAACTCGGACATCGCGCCGCCGCTGGGCAACCGCAGCTTCACGGTCGTGGCCACGCTCGAGCGGGCGTCGCCGCGCAGCGAGGGCTGCATCTTCGCGTACGGCAAGCGCACCAGCGGGGTCGCGATGTACGTGCTCGGCGACCGCCTGGTGTTCGACTACAACTGCTTCGGCCGGCGCGGCCGCGTCGAGTCCTCGATCGCGGTGCCGGCCGGCCGCTGCGAGGCGCGGGTGGACTTCGAGCGGCTGCCCGAGTCCGGAGCCCGGATCACGCTGCGGATCGACGACGCCCCCTGCGGGTCGATCGAGGTGCCGCAGGTGATGCGGATGATCTCCTCCAACGGCATGAACGTGGGCCGCGACCCGAGCGTGTCGGTCAGCCCGGACTACGCGGCACCGTTCGAGTTCCAGGGCCGGATCATCCGGCTGGTCTTCCAGCTGCCGGAGAAGTCCTCGCGCGGCGAGCGACGGGCGCAGCGCGCCGAGGGCAGCGCCTTCCTCGCGAGGCAGTGAGCGGCCCGGACGACGACGACACGGTCCTCGTTCCGGCCGGCCCGTTCCGCATGGGCAGCGACCGGCGCGAGGGCTATCCGGCCGACGGCGAGGGGCCGTCCCGCCCGGTCGTGCTGTCGACGTTCCGGATCGATCGCTGCGCGGTCGACAACGCGCGCTTCGCGCGCTTCGTCGCCGCCACCGGCCACGTGACCGATGCCGAGCGCGCGGGCTGGTCGCTGGTGTTCGCCGGGCTGCTCCCCGACGACCACGAGCCGACCCGCGGCGTGGCCGCCGCCCCCTGGTGGCGCCAGGTCCACGGCGCCGATTGGCGACATCCCGAGGGACCGGAGTCGGGCCTCGCAGGGCGCGGGCGTCTGCCCGTGGTGCACGTGTCGTGGCGCGACGCGCAGGCGTTCGCGCGCTGGGCGGGCCGGTCGCTGCCCACCGAGGCGCAGTGGGAGAAGGCGGTGCGCGGCGGGCTGGCGGACGCGCGCTATCCGTGGGGCGACGAGGAGACCCCCGGCGGGGAGCACCGCTGCAACGTCTGGCAGGGGCGGTTCCCCGACCGCAACGACGTGGCCGACGGGTTCTACGGCCTCGCGCCGGTGGACGCGCTGCCGCCCGCCGGCCACGGCCTTCACCACGCGGTGGGCAACTGCTGGACCTGGTGCGAGGACGCCTTCGACCCGTTCGTGCTGCGGCGGGCGTCGGCCGAGGCGCCGCGCACCGATCCCTGCGTGCGGCCGGCGCGGCCCGAGTTCGACACCGCGCGTGCGCTGCGCGGCGGCAGCTACCTGTGCCACCGGTCGTACTGCTGGCGCTACCGGGTCGCGGCGCGCAGTTCGGCGTCTCCCGACACCAGTACCGGGCACATCGGGTTCCGCTGCGTGACGCCGGGCGGGTGAGCGCGCCAGCGCGCCGCCCGCTACTCCAGGCCGAGCACCCGGCGCGCGGCGCGCAGGTGGGGCCGGTCGACCATCCGCCCGTTCAGGCGCAGCGCGCCGCTGCCGGGGTTGGCGGCGAACGCGTCGATCACCCGCTGCGCGAACGCGCGCTCGGCCTCGCTCGGCGTGAACGCGTCGTTGATCGGACCGACGTGCGACGGATGGATCGCGACCTTGCCGGTGAAGCCGTCGCGGCGCGCCTCGCGCGCCTCGCGACCGGCCGCCTGCGGGTCGCGCAGATCGACGCAGACCGCGTCCAGCGCCCGAACCCCGGCGGCCGCGGCCGCGAACAGGCACAGCGCCCGTACGATGCGGAACGGTTCGGTGTAGCGGCCGTCGTGCTGATTCGTGAGCGCGCCGACGTCGGCCGCCAGGTCCTCGGCGCCCCAGGTCAGCCCCCACAGCCGCGGGCTGCAGCCCGCGTACGAGCCCAGCCCGAAGACCGAGCCGGCGGTCTCGGTGGCCACCGGCAGCACGCGCAGGCCGTCGCGCGGCAGGCCGGCGGCCGCCTCACGGCGGGCGAGCAGCGCATCGAGCGCGCGCACGTCCTCGCCGCCGCGGCACTTCGGCAGCACGATGCCGAAGGGTGCGAGCGGCACCACCGCGTCCAGATCCGCGTCGATCAGGCCGCTGTCCAGCGCGTTGACGCGGACCCACAATGCCTGTGCGTCGCGCGGCGCGCCGAGCATGTCGCGCACCGCGGTGCGCGCGGCCGGCTTGGCGGCCTCGGCCACGCCGTCCTCCAGGTCGAGGATCAGCGCGTCGGCGCCGCAGCCGCGAGCCTTGTCGAACTTGCGCGGGCTGTCGGCCGGGACGAACAGGATCGATCGGGTCATCGGTTCAGTTCCACTGCCAGGTCCATCCGCCGGCCTTCATGCAATCGTCGATCACGCCCGAACGCCGGCCGGCGTTCGCGTCCTCGGTGGTCCACGTCGGAGGCTCCCAGCGGCCGGGGCCGGTCACGCAATGGGTCTGGGCGTTCGTGGTGGTGCATTGGGTCGTGCCGGGGATCCATCGGCCCGCCGAGGTCTGTCGCTGCACGATCACCACCGGGTACATCGCGAGCGCGCGCTGCTCGCACACGGTGCGCTCGGCGTGGAAGTCGGCGCTCGACTTGGTCGGGTGGGTCCAGGTGCCGCAGCCCGCGAGCGCCGCGAGCGCGAGGGCCACGAGCCGGCGCGTAGCCGTGCACGGCATCACGCCGCGGCGGCCGGGGCGGTGCGGGGTCGTCATCGCGACGACCTTACCATCCCGTCGCCCGGACCGCACCCGCCGCGCCCCGTGCCGCGGCTCGGGGCGGCCCCGCGGGTCACGCGTCCGGCACGGGCGCGCTCGCGTCCGCGAGCCGAAGCTGCTCGAACCACGCCTGCGGCGTCTGCGGTCGGGCGAACAGGAAGCCCTGGAACTCGTCGATGCCGATCGTGAGCAAGGCCTCGAACTGGTCGGCCGTCTCGACGCCTTCGGCCACCGTGGTCAGGTGCAGGCTCCTGCACAGGCGCACGATGCCCTCCAGCACGGTCAGGCTGCGCGGATCGGTCCGCAGGTCCCGCACGAAGCTTCGATCGATCTTCACCTTGTGCAGCGGCAGCTGCCGCAGGTGGCTGAGCGACGAGTAGCCGGTGCCGAAGTCGTCGAGCGCGAGCGTGAAGCCGTGATCGCGCAGGCGCACCAGCTGTCGCGTCACCGCGGCGATGTCCGACACCAGCGCCGACTCGGTGAGCTCCAGCTCGAGCCAGGCGGGATCCGCGCCCTCGGCCCGGCAGGCATCGAGCGCCGTCTCGACCAGGTCCGGGCGAAGCAGTTGGCGTGGCGAGAGGTTCACGGCGATCCTGGCCAGGCGGCGGTGCGCATGAAGGTCGCGGGCGATGCGAGCGGCCGAGCGCAGCGCGTGGCGTCCGAGGCGGTCGATGACGCCGATCTTCTCGGCGATCGGAATGAATTCCGCCGGCGACACCGGTCCGATCGGGGTCGGCGACCAGCGCATCAGCAGCTCGGCTCCGAGGTGCCGTCCGCGCCCGTCCACCTGGGGCTGCAGTACGAAGTGGAATCCATCGCGCTCGGCGTCGGCGCGCAGCAGGCCGTGCAGCAGGGTGCGGCGCTGCGCGCCCGCATCGAGGGCTGCGTGGAAGAGCACGACCTGGTTGCGGCCGTTGTCCTTGGCGGCGTACATCGCGGCGTCGGCGTGCCGCAGCAGGGTTTGCGGATCGGTCCCGTGCGTCGGGCTGCAGACCCCACCGATGCTCGGCGTGACCCTCAGCTCGTGCCCGGCGATCGCGTACGGCCGGCCGATCTCCGCGAGCATGCGGCGCGCCATCGCGTCCAGCGCGGTCGAGTCGCTGCCGGGCGGTCCGACCGCTACGAACTCGTCGCCGCCCCAGCGGGCGAGGAAGGCCTCGGGCAGCGCTCGCGAGAGCCGCTCGCCGACCATTCGCAGCAGCTCGTCGCCCGCTCGATGACCGAGCCCGTCATTGACCGACTTGAAGCCGTCCAGATCGACGAACAGCAGCGCGAACCCATGGCCCTGCGCGATGCGCAGGACGAGTGCCTGGTCCAGCGCGGCACGATTCGGCAGCCCGGTGAGCGGATCGTGCATCGCCATGCGCTCCAGCTCGCGAGCGGCGCGGCGCCGCTCGCTGATGTCGCGCATCACGACGATGAAGCATCGGCCCTGTCCGGCCCGTTCGGCCACGGCGGTGAGGGACACCTCGGTCGGCAGCGTCCGTCCGTCTTGCCGCGACAGCGTGCATTCGCCCTGCCAGTGCTCGCTGGTACCGGCCTCGGCGGGCAGGCGCAGGTAGCGCGCGAGCGGCTCGCCCTGACGGATTCGAGGGACCTCGACCAGCTGCCGGAAGCTCTCGTTGGCCTGCACGATGCCCCAGCTCGCGTCGACGACCGCCAGCGCGTCGCGGGTGCTCGAGAAGGCCTGCGCCAGCAGCAGCAGCGCGTGCTCGGCCTCGCGCTGCGCGGTCACGTCCTTGACCGTGCCGGCGACGGACCGGGGTCGACCGGTCGGATCGCGCAGCAGGGCTCGGCCCCGCACCCGCAGCCAGCGCCACCGCGTGGCGTCGCGCACGCGGAAGGCGGCATCGACGTCGTCACAGGCCTTCGTGGCGAGGAGCCGCCACGCGCGTCGCAGCGACTCGACGTCGTCCGGGTGCACCCGAGCGAGCACGCCGGGCAGATCGGTGGGGGGATCGGCGAGCGGCTGAGCGTCGAGCACCAGCCCGTCGACGCGAAGCAGGCCGTCCTCGCCGCGCCAATCCCAGATCCCTTCGCCACTCGCCCACAGCGCGAGCTGCAGCCGCCGTTCCGCTTCGCGGGAAGACTGCAGGGCGTCGAACAGCTCCCGGCTCTTGAGGGTGAGCAGGTGCTCCGCCTCCTTGCGCGCCGCCCGCTCGCGCTCGAACCGGCGCAGGGGTACCTGCGGCGTCTGGTTCGCTGCCGCAGGCGGACGGGGCCCGTCGGCGACGTCGACCGTCGGTTGCGCAGGGATTGCGACGTCAGGCACGCTCGATCGTGAACAGCGTGCCGCGACGCTCGTCGCCGGTCCAGGGGTTCGACGCCACGCGCACCGTCTCCCCGTAGTGGTCGGCGGCGCCTTCGATCAGTCCGAGCGCCAGGTCCTCCATCGAGCGCGTCGATTCGTACTGCAACTGCATCCGGTCGTCCTCCCGCGCGATCACGGTGAACCGGGGCAGGGAGGCCTGGTCGTACAGCTTCCGGACGTGGGTGTGGATCTCGCCGTCCACCGCGGCGAGAAAGCCGAACAGCCCGGTGTGGCGGGTGAACAGTTCCGAGTGCCCGACGGCGAACCGGCCGAGCAGGTGGCGGCCGAAGGTGCGCACCAGCGTCGGAACGGGGACGCCGCTGCGCTCCGACAGCGCCTGCACCATCGCGACGATCTCCTGGTGCGGGTAGTAGCCCACGGCGGTGTAGGCGCCGCCGTGCGGTCCGCCGACGGCCTCGACGACGTCGTCGGCCACCTCGGGCGAGAAGCGGTCCTCGACCATCTCGACGAACTCGGTGAATACCAGTCCCAACATGGCCCACCCCTTTCCGTGACGGCGATTTCCGGGCGCGGGCGATCGCCCCGGCCCGCCTGACGGTTCGAAGTGTCCCCGCGGGAATCGCGTCGGCGGTGCACCGGCCGGACTGGTGGGCGGTCGGCACCGATGCGCGGGCGCTCGCCCGCGGGCGACGTTGCGCCCCACGATCGGGCGTCGCAACGGGGGCGGGTCCACGAGCACGCCCGCCGCGCGGCTGGCCAGGTTCGGGGCCGAGGGTTTGGACCGGTCTCAACCGGTCTGATGAAGCCGACCTCGGCCGCCGCCGAGCCCGTCGGCACCTGCGACGCCAACACGCATCTGCACGAGCTGATCGAGCGGGCCGAGCGAGGCAGGCGGTTCGCCATCATCCCTGCCGGCCGGCCGGTCGTGCAGCGGATTCCCGGCCGGCGCGTCGACCGATCGATCCTCGTGCAGCCGCTGGCCGACGTCGTGCGCCGGCGCGCGCGTCGCCGGCCAAGGCCGCTGCGCCTGAAGGAGGGGCTCGCCCCGGGCGAGGCCGTCCGTGGATTGGCGCGCGGCCGCCGTCATGGGGCTGCGCTCGATGTCGTTCGTGCTCGATGGGCCCGTCGTTCCTGGCTGGCTGCTCCCCGACGAGGATCACGCTGGCCCCCGATGCGGTGATCGGGCGGCGGGTCGAGCATCGCGCACGGACGCCGTCGCGGCCCGGGCGCGCTGGGCAGCCGCAGCGCCGTTGGTGCCGGTCGTCGTCTTTGCCACCTGCCCGTGGCCCGCCTTGTCCGGACCGATTCGCGCGAGGCGGCCTGATTCGCGCAACTTCCGGGCGGCGCGATTGATCGCGCTCTCGGACGTGCCTGACGTCGCTGCGACCTGCGCATCGCTGAGCTCGGGCTGGTGCCGAAGGATGGCGACACTGGCGTTCGGCGTCTTCCCGGGCGCTTTCACTCGCGTTGGCGGGACGAGAGTGATCACTGCCGCACCCTGGCGCGCCGCCACCGCCGGCGGCTCGAACCCCCGCCGCTGCGTCAGCCGGGCGATCTTCAGCGTTCCCCGGCGCCAAGTCTCGATGATGCCGCGCCGGTAGAAGTTCCGAGCGATCATCGGGTTCCGGGGTGTGGGCTCGTGTTCCCGGAATGACGCCTCGGGGGTCAACCCGAAGTGCAGGGCGCCGCTGGAGATGATCTCCAGCCGATCGTCGTACGGCACCCCGTTCACCGAGCCGCCACCGACCGAGGAGCCCCGGTGGACGAGGGCGTTGGCCAGCGCCTCGCGCAAGGCCTCCGCCGGGAGCAGCGGTGTGGACTCGCGTTCCAGGCGTCCCGGCACGATGCGACTGGCCACCGGCAACGAGTCGATCAGGAATCGCGCGGCACGCCTCATCAGCGCAAAGGCATTGCCGTGGAACCGGCGATCACCCCGTCACGCGTCGTGCGTCGTGCCCTCGAAGCGGGCCACCTTGAGCAACGCCTGCGGGAATTCTGGCAGTGGCGCGTCGTCGGCGCAGGAAAGCACGACCGCCGCCCGCGAGACCTCGTCGCCATCGACCCGCAGGCCCGGCCCGCGCGGGATCTCCAGCGGCTCGCGCGTACCCGGGTCGTCCACCCGGCCGCGGCGGATGGACTCCTCCAGCGGCAGCACCCGCCCGCGCCGGTCCAGGCGACCGACATCCGGGGCCGGTGGCGAAGGCGCAGAGGGTCCTGCAAACGCGGTCGCATTCGGGCACGCAGCGAAGCGCTGCCTGCAGGTCAGCCAGCACCAGCCTCCCTGGCTTGCCTCGCCGCCTTTTCTGCCTCATCCAGCAGGTCCGCGCCCAGCGCTGCATCAACAGGTGCTCATGGCGGCCGGTGATGCCATGCAGCGCCCGCGGCAACTCGACCGCCTGCCAGGGCAGCGACACCGCATGGGTCTTGCGCCGCTTCACGCGCTCGGCTGCGACGCGCCAGCGCGCGGCGTCGAGGTCGAACCCGGCCCAGCGCGCTTCCACCGCCTCGCTCGGGCGGCACGGCGTGAGCCCCATCCGCCGGAAGGCCGCCGGCGTCTCGTGCCGGAGGCCGTGGCCTGCCATGTCGCGCACAAGGCGGCCGATCGCGTCCGCCTCCGGCCCCGCCCGGGCAGGCCCCGCAAAGACCGCTGAAATCCGCCCTGACCGTCAGACGTTGAAGCGTGAGTAGTCACGCAAGGTAATGATCTGCTTCATGTTTTCCGAACCTGACGAAACCGTACCCACTCGCCGTACCCGCTGAACATCGGGCTGCGTGTGATGAACTTCCTGCAACGCATCCTACCCCTTGCTGTTCATGCTGTTCCTGCTGTTGATTGCGCGCGACAGCGCCGGGGGATGAGCCGAGAACAGCAGGAACAGCATGAACAGCAAGGTCCCCGGGGGCGCGCGACAGAGCGGTACCCGGGGTCATACCTCAGCGGGCAAGCCAGCGAGCAGCGCCGGGTTTACCACCACGAACCGGTGTCGGCCCTTCTGCTCCACCCGCGCACGGCCGCGTTCGTCGAGCAGGGCGAGCGCAGCCTTGAGGGCCTTGCTGTCGCGCACGCATCCCGGGCCGTACTGGTAGATGCGGGCCGAGGCGATGCGCAGGTCGCCGGTTCGCAGGGCCTCGTCGCGCAGCCAGGCATCGAAGCGGATGGCAGCAGACAGCTCGGGCGGCGCATCGAGATCGGCCAGCAGCCGGCGGGCCTCGTGCAGGTGCCAGTCGATGATGCGGCTGGCGCTCTCGACGCTGCTCTCGTCGATCTCGCCCGCCGGACCGTGATCGAGCACGTGTAGCAGCGCGGCGAGGCGCGCGATGTTCTCGGCGGCCTTCGCGGCGACGTCGCGAATGCTGGCGTAGTGACCGGCACCGCCGAGCTGACGCTCGATGTGGTCATGTGCCTGCACCCAGGCTGCGTGCGCGGCTGCCGAGAGATCCAGCATGGTCGGCGCGAGTCCGCCCTGGGCGTCGGTGGTCAACGGCGTGTCGAGCAATGCCCGTACGCGGGCGTTGAAGACATCGACGGCAGGCATGGCCTGCGGCGCGCGTCGATACGGGCGATGGCCCTGCGTGCTGGCGGGCCAGGCGATCAGGA
>Ga0169931_10001751_pt1 | contig 35792 bp, 30 predicted proteins | sample Kivu_15m_20L_FD_129675 | JGI IMG/M metagenome (GOLD analysis project Ga0169931, IMG submission 129675) | Freshwater microbial communities from Lake Kivu, Western Province, Rwanda to study Microbial Dark Matter (Phase II) - Kivu_15m_20L... | ecosystem: Environmental > Aquatic > Freshwater > Lake...
GAGCAAGCCCCAGCACTCGCAAAGGAATTCATCGCGATAGCCTTATTTGCGGGATTTTCGCGCACGGAGGGCGCCAAGCCCCGCGAGAGCGGGCGCGAAAGGCCCATGGATGGGCCGGTCCCGACAATAAGGCTATTGCGGGAATGACTGCGCGAGTGACGAGGCGGCGGTCTCCGAGGATGGAATCGCGCAAAAAAATGTTATTCCCGACTCAGAGGGTCTGAACATCCCACCCGGGGCAGGATTGCGCCCCAAAACTGCGAAAAATTGGCGGAGCGGAGGGGACAGACCCCCGATGCGGATGCCCAGATCGAATAAAGCGCGGGCTGAGTTTTTCTGGCAGAACTCCCTGGGAGAGGGGTGGGATGTTCGACCCTTCTGAGACCCGAGAATTTTTTTCGTTTCGCCGACTGCCCCCCGATTTTCGGGGGCTGGACTTCGGTCTTTGAATACAACGGCATTTCATCCGTGTGCCCATTGCCCTGGGCAAAGGGAGTGGTGCAGCTCGGAGCCCCACCTCACGCAAAGTCTTGCAGCGCAGGTGAGGGGGGCTCTCAAGTCAGAGTTTTGAGGAGTGAGAAAGCGGGAGGGTTCGAGAGCGCGTTCCGAAGCTCCAATCCACAGAACGCGAAATCTCGATCCAGAACCGAGATCAATACATCCAGGGGAACTTCTCAAACTCCGCTTCTCTTTTTTCAAGGAAGGCCGTGCGACCTTCGATGGCTTCCTCTGTTCCGTACGCAAGGCGAGTGGCTTCACCTGCATAGATTTGCTGACCGACAAGTCCGTCATCGATCAGGTTAAACCCGAACTTGAGCATTTTCATGGCAGTCGGCGACTTGCCACAAATCGTTTTGGCCCACTTGAGAGCCTCCACTTCGAGTTCCGCATGAGGGACGACTTTATTGACCATCCCCATTTGGAATGCTTCTTCCGCCGTATAGTTGAAGCCCAAGAAGAAGATTTCGCGGGCTCTTTTTTGTCCAATTTGACGGGCCAAATAAGCGGAGCCAAAACCTCCGTCGAAGCTTGCCACATCTGGATCTGTTTGCTTGAAGACCGCGTGTTCTTTTGACGCAATCGTCATGTCACAGACGACATGAAGTGAATGTCCTCCGCCGACAGCCCAACCTGGAACAACCGCAATCACGATTTTCGGCATAAAACGAATCATGCGCTGAACTTCGAGAATATGAAGGCGTCCATGCGCGCGAGGGAAGTTCCCGATCGCATCTCCTTCGTATTCGTAGCCGGTTTTTCCTCTGACGTTTTGATCTCCCCCTGAGCTAAACGCCCAGCCCCCGTCTTTGGAGGAAGGACCATTTCCGGTCAAAAGAATCACTCCTACGTCGTTCTGACGATGGGACCATTCGAGAGCAGTGAGCAGCTCGTCTACTGTCCGGGGTCTAAACGCATTGCGAATATCGGGGCGATTGAAGGCGATACGAACTGCACCTGTGTTCTTGGCCTTATGAAAAGTGATGTCTTGAAATGGGTAATCGGTGATTTCAGTCCATTCGTTGGCGTCAAAAAGGGGAGAGATCATAGGGCCTCGGTCTTCATGGAAATAAAAAGGATGAGATAAAAAAACTGAGCCTGGAATTTGCTCTTTGGGCACACAAATTCAAGGATGAAATGAGCGGGATGAGTCTTTCAAACTCAAACCCATCCCCAAACTCCATTCTGACTATTGGTTGTATTCGCTCTCACCGCTGACCTGGATTTCAACATTTCCTATCGAGGAGTCGATCTCAACCTCAGCCGAAAACTCACCGTCTTCCTCTGGTTCGAAGTTCACTTCGATGTCACAGGAGTCACCGGGTTCAAGCCAGCGTTCGCAGTCGTTCCCATCCACTTGGAAGGGATCATCTCCCTGAATGTCGACTGTGAAGATTTCGACGGATTGATCGCCAGAGTTTTCCACGGTGACGACTTGTGAATCTTGCTCACCCACCTCTAACGTTCCAAAATCTAACCAGCGGTCACTGAGCTCTAAGCGAGGTCCAAGCGCAAAAGTATTGCTGAGGGTCATTGCCATGACAGTGAGACCAATCATCGGTGCCACCTTTCGCTGAGGAGGGTTCAAATGCGTTACTTTGTAGAGATAACCGTATTCAGTGCCTTGGGCGTTGTCACCTAGATCTTTCGGACTCAGCGAGTCGAACTTTCAGGTCATCGACCTCATCCTGTCGGATGATCCGCCTTTTGAGGCCAAACTCTTGTTTGAGACGAGAGTTGAGGGAGGCTGGCCCATCAAAAAACTCTTTCAGTACAACAAGATCAGCCTCAATTTGTGCATAGAGAAAGCGCGGAAGGTTCTCGCGCGACAGAAGTTCAAGCGCGAGCGACTCCAGAAGGCGCGGACTTCGCCCAAGCAAGAAATCTCGAATTTGTTTCAAGAGTTCAGGCTGAACCGGGAGCGAGTAGACAAGGGGAGGGCGCGGACCGCTCAGTCGTTGCGGAGCAGCGAATCGTTCTTGATCGTTCTGGATGAGCCACAAACAACGCAGAAGAGCTAAGAGTCCCGAGCCTGTGAGACGCTTGTTCTTAAAGACTCCATAAAGCCTTTCGTCTCCGCCTTGGCGGGCCGAATCGGTCGTATAGCGAAATCGAACTTCAGCGATCCCATTCACTCGGACGTCGTGAAGCACGCGGATCGCAATGAAGGGATAGGTTTCCGGTGATGTGTTGACGCGATTAAACGGAGGTTTGTGCTCCCGCAGTAACTGGTTTTCGCGAAGTAATGCCGAAGCTTCATCGGGGAGTTCCTCGATTTCGATTCGAGCAGCGAGCTGAATCATCCGAAGGACTTTGCGAGAGACTGCCTCTGGCTTTGCGTGGCGATAGGAGTTGAGGCGATCGCGCAGGCTTTTGGCTTTACCCACATACAGGAGATCACCTTCTCGCCCAAAAAAGCGATAAACTCCCGGAGTCCGAGGGAGATTTCTAAAAAACTCAGCACCCATTCGCTCCGTTAGCGGATTGCGATAGTTCAGGAGCCAAAGGTTTTTTGCTCGGACTGGACGGGTTTCTTCCATCAGACAAAACGATCCAATTCTTGAATGATTCGTCCTGCATCCATTCCTGCAATCGGTATTGGTGCGACGGCTTTGATGACGTGATTCCGTGAGGCGGGACTCCACTTGTGAAAGCGACTATCGAAAATCACGATCGCTCCTCGATCGGTGGTCGAACGAATGAGTCGTCCTACGCGCTGTTTGAGCCAAATCATTCGGAGCGGATAATCGTAATCAAATACAGGAAAACGCGTGCGCGCTTTCCTTTCGTCCGCAAGTGCTCCGCGGGTCATCCCTTCGTGGATTTTTTCGATGATCACGAGACTCAGTTGTTTCCCAGGAATGTCGAGTCCCTCGCCAAGTCGTTCGCTCCCAATCAAGAGCGCTCGTTCGTGTTTCTTAAAATGATCAGCAGCTCGGCGATCACTCACCGAATCAAATACCTCGATGGCATCCCCTTTCAGTCGCTCGCGCAAGATCTCAGCTGCATAGGTAAGGCGGCGATTAGAGGTCACTAAGAGGAGTGTCCTACCTCCCATTTTTCGTACTGCATCTTCAGTAAATCGAATCAGTGAGTCTAGGTGAGCAGCTGTTCCAGGAATCGGTATATCACCAGGAATGAACGCGACTGCTTGTTTCTCAAGTTGATAAGGTGAAGGAAGCGCAATCAGGGGTTTTGCTAACTGAATCCCAATTCGATCGGTTAGAAAGTGGGGCAGGGAGCCTGAACTCAAAGTCGCGGAAGTCAAAACGACCGATCGCAAGCTATCAAAGTATTCTCGTCCCTCCTGCGAAACGTCGATCGGTGTGACGGTCACGCGCCAATCGAGTTCGCGAGTGTGCCAGTGGAGTAATCGCAAATGGGTGAGTTCGGCCCGCTGAGAGGGAATCGGCTTTTCGCTAGGTTCGGTTTTTTTCTCTGCCCGCCAATGAGCAAACAAACTGATGAAGGATCTGAGTTTTTCGGTCACTCCGTCAAATCGATCAGAGTAGGTCTTGAGATTGTCCAGCGCTGAGCCCGTAAGCTTGGCTTCTTGAGCTGCATCCCTTGCGATTCCTAAAGTCTCGCTGACCTCAGCAATCACACTAAATACCTCTTGAAGCATTTCCAGCACGGTGAATGCCTCTGCATTCATGGGCAGCGAAAGGTCGATCGCCATTTCGTATCCTTCACTGCCTTCACGGTTCTGAGGAAGCTTCAGAGGAATCAGGCTGCGTAAATGGGCGAGACGGTTTCGAATCGTTTCGATCCGTCGAGTGAAATAACTCTCGGGATCTCCATCAAAACGGCCTTTGACAGGCTCTGGAATTGGGAGTGGGGCAACTGCACGAGAGATCCAAGCCATATCAGAAATCTTTGCCGCACCTCTTTTGCGAACAAAACGATCGAGAACCTCAGTGAGTTCTGCTTCGGAAAGTTCGGTGCTGAAACTTTTGGTGAGCTGGTTTTCTAAGTGGTGGGCTTCATCGAATACAATCTCGCGGATCGCAGGTAAGTGCCCTGGCCAACTGGAGACCAAAGCGTGATTGGCGACAATGATGTCCGATTGATGCGCTAAGCGTGCGCTATCGAAGAAGTGGCAGGTCTTGTAGAATGCGCAGGTCGGACCTTCGGTGGTCCAACGATTACTTCTGACCCAGTCGATCCACTCGTCGAGTCCAGGGGCGATCGTTTTGAGATAAGTCGAGATGCGATCTAGTTCCGCTAATCTGCTCACTGATGCAAATGCGACCAAAAGAGAGAGACTCCAGCGTTCCTCAAGCGTAGCACTTTCGGCGAGTGAGCTGGCCGCTTCAAAAAGTTTTCGAAGGCAGATGTAGTTCTCTTGTCCCTTGACCGTGGTGGCACGAATCGGTTCGCCACCGAGAATTTTCTCGGCAAGAGGGATGTCCTTTTCAAAGAGTTGGTCCTGAAGCGCTTTGCTATGAGTCGAGAGTACCACAGGGCTTTCCTGCTCTCGGGCGGCAAGAGTTGCAGGGATCAGATAGGCAAGTGACTTACCTGTTCCAGTGGGTGCTTCGATCGCAATGCGTTCATTCTTTGCAAAAGCACCCAAAATCTCGCGAGCCATTTGCACTTGTTGAGGTCGATGGGTGAAGCTGACTCCTTCACGAGAAGTGGTAAATGCTGCTTTGACTTGGGGATCCAGTTCTTTAAAGTGTGCGTTTTCGAGTTTTCCCTCGCGCTCTGAATCCGCTTCCTTCATTTCTCTGAGATCACCTAGCGGCTCTCGCTTCAGAGCTTTGAGGAGGATCGAATCCCGAGTGGATGCAATGAGTGCATCGCCATCCCGGACTTCGTCGTCCGCAACGGCCCAAATCCAACTCCACCATGCATATTCAGAGGGGAGGAATTCTTTAAACACTGGGATGAGTTTTTTTCGCTCATTCGCTAAGTGATGAATGACCTTCTCGAGTACTTCCCAGGTGGCTTCGCAATCGGGTAGGGCGCGATGGGCTTCCTCACCCGAGATACCTGCCCAGGTTCGCAGAGCCTCCAGCGAATGGGAGCCATGGTCCGGCAAAATCAGAGCGATCGGCCAGATCGAGTTGTGCACGCGCGATTCGAGCGAGTCTGGCGAGGGGAGGTGGTGTGCGAGGTACTGTTGAAGGAACTTGAGCTCCATCGAGGAGTTGTGAGCGACGATCGGAAGTTCACCGACAAACTCCGAGAACTCTGCTGCAACCTCATGTAGCTCAGGTTGTCCGTTGAGCATCTCATCCGTGATTCCAGTGATCTGGGCAATCTGGGGGGGTACCTCTCCGAGCGAGCGAACGAGGGTGGTGTATCGATCGACCACTTTTCCTTCAGAGATCTTGAGGGCTCCGATTTCGATGATCTCAGCCTGCGTCGGGTCAAGGCCAGTCGTTTCAAAGTCTAAGATTACGAAGTCGGGGCACTGGGTGAAGTTCATGATGTCCCGGGACTAATTCATCTTGAGGAGCTTTGGGTAGAGGAAGTCCGGTTTTTTTTAGTGGGGGGCAGCGAGGATGTGAGACGGAAAGGGGTAGGCCAAACGCTCTGACCTTACTTGACTTTCTTCCAGCTAGCAGAGGGCTTATGGTACGACACGTCAACGACCACGATGTAAACTGACTGGCAGAACCTACACCGAAGACGCTCGGTAGTTGGACCCCAGTCGGGCTCTACCGTTCGTTCAAGGGTTTCAAAGATTTCTGAATCGGGAGCCCCCTGGCGGGAGTAGAGATCCTGGCACTCGCAGGGTTTGCTTGAGTTCAGAGGGTTCGTCATCAGGTGAGTCAAGGGGGGGGGGCTGCGTTTCGTGCAAGACCACCCCTGCCTCCTCAGGGGGCTCATCGGACTCAGCCGCTTTGTCTGATCTCTTCTCTCATGCGGATTTCAGATGCGGGCTGCTTCTCATACTGAGGGATGGGTAGATTTCCCTTCTGTTCCAGATCCCTCTTGAGGGCGTCGATGACTTCTACGAGTGGAAGTGGGGTTTTTTGTTCGACCGTGTTCATGAGGCCTTCCATGGAGATCGAACTGGAGCGTCCCTGTCTGTCTCGGTCGGAGTCCAGTGCATTGTCATGACCCTCAGGAGTCGAAACGAGGCCTCGAGCAAGCTCAAAACTGCGTCCGTTGTAACCGACGATTTCCTTGCCGGAAGGGCTCAGCACAATTTTTCCTACGGGAGTGTCCTGGATTCGGAGGACTCCTTTTTCACCGCCAACAAACGGGATCATACTCCGTCCATTTCTTCCCACGATTGCGATGATCTCATCGCCGACGGCAAGCTGGGGCGCACCTTCAATCCAGAGGCTTTCGTCTTCGATTGTGCCGCCCGCTTGTCTCAGTTGGATCGTGGAAACCTTCTTACCTCGAAGCGTTTCGAAGACATCCAGGGTGATGTGCGTATAGATTGTTTTTTCGTCGGCTCCTCGGAATGGAGTGAGTTCTTTGACTCTCCCTATATAGATTCCAGTGCTCGCGGCATACATTTCGGAGATCTTCAGTTGGGGCGCTGCGCGCTCCACTCGCTGTTTGAACTCGGCGAGGGCCTGCTCGTAGGTAATCAGGGATCGCTGCAAAGAAGCGCTTTCTGCGCGGTCTCGATCGATTGACCTAGAGAAAGTAGCGTAGCTTCCTGGACAAGCGCTGACTTCAGCAACGGTGAGTCGAGTGACGACTTCGATGTTGTTGCTTTCGTCGTGCTCCTCAATTGCTCGATCGGAATCGACACTCTGGTAAACGTTGTAGCGGACACCAGGAGAAAGTCCGTAAGGAACAGTCAGAGGAAGACCTCGAGTGTAATCTCGATGGGATCCCATTGAGGTGGTATATTCGTCCATTCTAAAGCTTGCGGCTCCTAGGACCTGTGCTGCAAAGTAGCGGGTTTGGAACTCTTCGCTTCGGTTTCCGTAATTGAGTGTCGTGATGATGGGAATGATCGCATCACCGGGGCACATATTTCGGAACGTGGAATACGATGAGGAGGTGTGCTCTAAATGGGTGACCGTGGAGAGGAACTTCGAGGCGCCAACGTCTCGCTCAGTTCTGGAGGACGGATAAAGGTGTCGTAGTCCTTGTCGGTCGTCTGGGAGAGGCTTGTAAGGGTCCGTGCCAGGATGAGCTAGGTCAGAGACTGCAGTCACTGGAAGCATCGACGCATAGTCGTTGGAGTGATCGAGTCCAAGTGCGTGTCCAAACTCGTGAACAGCAGTAGACGCGAGAGTCTCGTTAGAAAGTTCATTGCTGAAAATCACATCAGATTCGATGAGACGACAACCGATTCTACGATTGAGTGCAACGCCGATGACATTGGGGTCGTCGGAGACTTCCAGAAGAGTGGTGGGGGAGACGTACATGACTTCATTTTTTCCGTCTAATTCACGAAAGGCGGCGTCACGATTGCGGTGTCCGGTAAAATGAAATTCAAAATTAGAGCCCCGAACCGCGGTCCAGGAATGAAAAGCCTTCTCGATGATCTCCCGATCGGCAGAGCCAGAGGGAAAGCTTCTGTTGGAAATGAGAAACTCTTCGGATTCGTCCCCCCTCCACTTTTGTGAACCACCGCCAGTGCAGTTCATGGTGCTGTACGCAGAGGAGAGTTGCGGAGCTAAGGAGGCAGCGCCTGTAAAAAGCGTAAGCAGTGTGAACCGGGTCGAATAAAGTACAGGGGGTTTCCTTTTGCTTCTCATGTTCTTTTCTCCCTCTGGGGTGGTGTAGTGGAAGAGAGTGCAACCGAAGATCCATTTGCCTGTGTAGGAAGGCGGGAGAAAATATTCGGATTCAGCCCCCGTTAAAAGGAGAGCTGAGTCGCTTTCGAGCGATCGAGAGCGGACGGTTTCGGGCTAAGGGGCCTAGGGAAGTGTTGATCGTTTGATCAACTGTCGAACCTGAAAATTTCCGGGAGGCTCTCCCTCACATTTTGTTCAGCAGTTGAAATCACGAGCGCTGCCCCAGCACGAAAGATGCGGAGTAATTCTTATCAGTCGCAAATAAATTCATCGCGATAGCCTCAACTGCGGGAATGTCTGCGCGAGTGGGGAGTCGACGGACGATCCGACCTATCCTCAGATGCGGATAGAACTACCTAGGGCTCGCCAAATGTGAGGGAGACTCCATCTGCTCAGTCTCGGCCCCCCTCGTGATCGTCGTGACACGCCGAGAACAAAAAGTAGAAACAGTGCCGGGCGAAGGAGCCCATGTCTCCGATTCAGCGGGGTTGAAATGACGGCCACCACCAGTATTTCGCTCAGAATGGTCCAATCGCCCACGAAATCTCACGTTCAACCCCGGTTATCCGCAGATTTTAGGCCAAACCCTGGGCCTTACTCGAGTCCCAAGTCATTTCAACCCCGCTGAATCGGACAGATCCACCCCTCCACCCCGAAAACTTAGGGACGGAGCACGTGGCCTGGGGGACGGAGTAGCGGCCCGCCCCAGAGGCGACTCGGAATGATAGACTTTCACGCGCCGGGAGCACCTAGCTCCGCCCAAGTGAGGGAGGCCAGGACTTCTTCTTCCTCTTTCGCTCCATCGGGGGGGATGGAGGGTTTCCAGTCGAGCATCTCGCACAGATCAAGGACTCCTTTCTTGTCGTTCGTTCCAAATTTTGTAAGGATCCGGTTTACATGAAACTTTCATCTATACGCTGGGTATCTTGGGTAGTCCTGATCGCAAGCTTCTCTTTGGGGTTGGGCTGTCAGTCTGATCTCTCATCCGGTGTGGAGAATGGCGCTTCCTCCTCCGGCAAGAGTTCGGGGGTATTTGCAGGAAAATGGACAGGCCGCGCTCAATGTCAGTCTATCCAGGAGACCGATGGAAGTCGGTCAACGGACTCTGGGGAGTCGGAGTTTACTTTTGATTTTGATTCAAAGGGCTCACTCCTGATGAGTTTGGGAGGAATTCAGAGGGTGTTGGATCGTCAGGGTGCCAGCTTTCAGTTCAAGGACAGTGATGGGTTACTGACAAAAGCCACCGTGTCGGTGCGTACGGTTTCTGACGAGCAAGTGGAATACGTGATTGACTCAGTAGGGGACCTCACTCAAGCGGACTCCAGTAGTAACTTTTCCCTCCATGTGATTCAGAAGTCCCGTATTCAGCTGACCCATTCAAAGGCGTTGGCAAATCGTGCAGAATTGAGTTTTGAGTCTACGAGTGAGGATACGAATTCATTTTCGTCGAGTGCTGGGAGTAGCTTCCGGCAAACGCTGACTCAGGTCACTTGCTCAGGTGAGTTGACGAAGTAAGACGAGGGTAACTTCCCGAGGGTCACGCACCTGACTCACTTGGATTTACTCTTCCTCGTGGCTGATCCAGACGGGGCCATCAAAATCCCGGGCAAGAGTTCGGGCGACACTCCCAAACACACTGGCCGAAAGTGCGCCGTGCTCACTGGCTAGGGCAATCCAGGTAGCGTTCTTGATTCCTGCCGCCTCCCGAATCTCAAGGGCCAGATCGCCATGGGCTTCGCCCACTACTCGAGTAGCTCGAATTCTCTCTCGATCGAGCTCGTCGCACCACTTTTGAAGGAGAGCCTCGCTGGTTACTTTTTCATTTTTCATGAACTCTTGGATTGGCAGCAGATTTCCTCCAGGCAAAAGAATACCGGGATCCAAAGAGAGAAACTCCGGCCGACGGAGCGAGTGGTAAAGTACGACCTGTGCTTTTAGAGCGGATAGCAGAGGTCGTGCGTGATCAAGTGCTTTTTTTGATGCTGCACTCAGGTCAGTTGCAAACAATACTCGTTCTTGTTCCCAATTGCGGTAACTTTTCCCGAGAACAATTACGGGGGGTTGAGCTTTGAGAATCAGTTGCTCAGCAAAGCTCCCCATCAGGAGTCGATCTACGCCCGTTCGTCCATGAGACGAAACGATGATCGCGTCAGCGTTCATGCTTCGGGCGAAAACGGTGATCAGATTGATGGATTTTTTTGTGTTCGACTCCTGATGGCAGATCACTTGAGGAGGGTCGAAGAAAGCGGTGTCGAGTCCTAGGTCTTGCACACGATCCTGTAGCGCCTTACGAGCTCAAGGAAGGTAATGAGACATGGCATGGGTTGCTGCATCCGATGCGATTCCGATTTGTCCCGCAGTGAGCACATATACGGGCTGGATGCGAAGAGCGTGGGGTGCCCGTTCCCGATGAATGTCTTTGGTCCGGTTGATGAGATGGAGAAAAAAATCTTTTTGTCTGCGAAGAAAAGCAGAATCGAGATCGAGGACTTCGACGGACCAAATCAGTCTGAGTGGTTGAATGTTCTTCATTGCAGTGCTCTCCCCTTGTTGGGGAAGAACACTGCAGTAGATGTGCCATCTCCTGAGCCACCGGAATGGCCCCCGAAGCCAGACGCTGGGACAGATTGTCAGTGAGTCTGATACATTCGGTCCTCGAAAGCAGCGAGCGCAGCTTTTGCCCCTTCGCCCATTGAAATAATGATTTGCTTGTAGGGCGTCGTAGTCACGTCACCCGCGGCATAGATCCCGGGCACCGAGGTGCGGCCTTTGGGGTCAACGATCACTTCGCCAAACTGTGTGAGATCAACAGTTCCTTTGAGGAATTGGCTGCTCGGCAAAAGACCAATTTGTATGAAAACACCATCTAGGTCGATTCGCTGGAGCGTCCCGGTCTTGCGATCTTCATATTGAAGTGCGGTCACTTTCTCGCCGTTACCCAAAAACTCGTGAGTGCGGGCCCCAGTAAGAATCGAACTATTGGCCATCGACTTAAGTCGATCTACGAGAATCTGGTCAGCCTTGAGTGCGTCATTGAACTCAATGAGAACAACTTCCCCCACAATTCCTGCGAGATCGATAGCGGCTTCGACCCCTGAGTTTCCACCACCGATGACTGCCACTTTCTTACCTTTGTAAAAAGGACCGTCACAATGTGGACAGAATGCAACGCCACGGCCCAAGTATTCCTTCTCGCCGGGGATGTTGAGATGTCTCCATTTTGCTCCGGTCGCTACGATCACGCTTGAGGCTTGAATGGAGTCCCCATCCTCAAGGTGAATCGTCTTAGTGCCAGCTTCCTTAGAGACCTGCGAGACGCGACGGTGTTCAAACACCTTTACCGGATAGTGTTGGACGTGCTTGTGCAGTTGGGCGACGAGCTCGGGTCCTTCCGTATAGGGGACCGAGATCAGGTTTTCGATTCCCTTGGTTTCCTGGACCTGGCCTCCAAACTTCTCGGCAAGAATCGCTGTTTTTAGGCCTTTACGGACACTGTAAATTGCAGCAGATGCTCCAGCGGGACCGCCCCCGATGACGACGACATCGTATATTCCTAGATTTTGAGCTTCACGCTTCTCGCTGGATTCCTCCGTGCCCAAGGTTTGTTCCAGTTTGGTGATCAGATCCAGAAGTGCGATACGTCCGGAATGGATCATTTTTCTGTCGAGAACAACGCTCGGGACTCCCTGAATTCCAAGAGCCTTGATCTCGTCCTGTACATAGCCACCGTCGATCATTTCGTGCTCAAAGTCAGGATGAATCAACGCCATTTGATTGAGTGCTTGGACGACATCAGGGCAGTTTTCGCAGGTGAGGGAAATGTAAGTCTTCAGGCGAATTGGGCCTTTGAGTGAGCGGATTCGAGCTTGAAGAACATCCTCCGGGAGCTTTCCTTTTCCGTCGACATTCAGGATTGCGACGATCAGGGATGTGAACTCGTGACCTCCCGGTATTCCTGAAAAGGTAATCCCAGTGGGCTTTCCGTTTTTGAAGATTTTGAACTGAGGGAAACTCGAGCTTTCGTATGAGGTTTTGAGCGTGAGCTTGGGAGAAGTGGAGGAGATGTCCCTCAGCATGTCCATGAGCTGCTCCTGATCCCCATGAGCACTCTGTGAGACATGAAACTCAATGTCAGAGGCGAGTGGGGAAAAAACTTCGCGAAGTTGGGAGAGTAGATCATTGTCGAACATGGGGGGATTCCTCTAAAAGGCCTTGAGGGTTTTGCGAAAAAAAGGCCCAAGCCTCTCCACTGAGGAGCGGACCTGGGCCTCTGACGGAATTTGTGTTCAGAAAGTCTGAATTCAGATTTTTCCGACGAGATTGAGGCTTGGCTTCAAGGTGTCTTTGCCTGGCTGCCAGTTTGCTGGGCAGACTTCGCCAGGGTGAGAAGCGACGAATTGAGCTGCTTTCACTTTACGGAGAAGTTCGTCTGCGTTGCGACCGATTCCGTTGTCGTTTACTTCCGCGAGCTTGATCTGCCCTTCTGGGTTGATCAAGAAGGTTCCGCGGTAGGCGAGACCTGCTTCTTCGATGTGGACGCCGAAAGCGCGGGTCAAGTGTCCGGTTGGATCTGCCAACATCGGATACTTGATTTTCTTGATGGTGTCAGAAGCGTCTGCCCATGCTTTGTGAACGAAGTGGGTGTCGGTGCTGACGGAGTACACTTCGACGCCGAGCTTTTGGAACTCAGCGTACTTGTCTGCCATGTCACCGAGCTCGGTCGGGCAAACGAAAGTGAAGTCAGCTGGGTAGAAGAACAGAACGGACCACTTTCCGAGGAGGTCTTTGTTGGTGATGGTTTTGAACTCACCGTTCACGAACGACTCGACTTTGAATTCAGGAAGCTTGGTATTGATCAGGGTAGTAGCCATTGTCTTTATCTCCTTGTTGATTTCTTACTGTCACAGAGCGCCGGACAGAAGGTTTTCGTACTTTCCACTCTGCACCCCTTGGAGTGTATTGCTCCAATTGATTATTGTGATTACACTCATAGGAAAATATTATGAGAGGTTTTCACTATGTCCTCTGAAAAACCAAAGGTTTCGGATTCCGGCAAGTCTAGATCTTCGTCTAGTGCAAGTTCCTGGAGTTCTCTCTCGCTGAGGGATCTCCAGTATGTGGTTACGCTCGCTCAATTGCGTCATTTTGGTCAGGCAGCGGAGGCCTGCCACGTGAGTCAGCCTGCGCTGAGTGGTCAAATTCGAAAGATTGAACAGCTCCTTGGGGTGCCTTTGTTTGAGCGGACGAATCGGCGAGTAACATTGACTGAGACTGGAGCTCGAGTAGCTGAGCAGGCCTTGCGAGTTTTGGAAGAGGCCCAGAAATTAGATGAAGTTTCAGCGACCGATCGCGAAGTGCTGAGCGGAAAGCTGACTCTCGGTGTGATTGCCTCGGTGGGACCTTATTGGATTCCCCGGATTCTTGGCCCTCTGAAGAAAGCCTATCCTCAGCTGGATTTAGTTCTTCGAGAGGGCCTAACCGATGAGCTTTTGTCAGAGCTGAAGGAAGGAGAGCTCGATGTCGTCCTTGCCGCACAAACCTTCGAGCCCAAAGGTTTTCATGTCTATTCTTTTGCTTTCGAGCCGTTCTGGTTAGCGGCGCCCTCGGGGCATCCGTTGGTCACAAAAACCTCTGTGAAGGCTGGGGATTTGCGGACGGAGGAGATGGTGCTGTTAGAGGATGGGCATTGTCTTCGCGATCAGGTAATCGATCTTTGTCCCGTAAATCGTAGAGGAAAGGTTCGCCAGTATCATGCCGTGAGCTTGGAGACGGTTCGGTATCTCGTAGCCTCTGGGGCTGGGTATACCTTGATGCCGGAGCTGTCTGTGCCCTCATCGAAGCTTCAGAGGGACCCTCTGATCTCGTATCGTCCCCTGGATGGGAAGGAGGTGGGTCGACGTCTAATTATCGTGTGTCGCGACCAGTTTCCTCGAGTCCGTGATGTGCGTGAGCTGGTCGGATTTTTGAAGAAGTGGGTCCAGAAGGAAGGGCTTTCCGTCTAGAGAGACCTGTGTTCGAAATGACCTACGTGTCGGGGGATCTGGGCGAATTGTTAACCCACTTTCTTTTCTGCCTCAGGAGGCCGAAAATTAGGGAAAGCTCTTGAGATAAGAGGGAAGGGGGCGTTTGCTGTATGCCCAAGCCCGTTACTCGTAGTGGGACTGTTGCGCTGATCGTGCAAAAGGACCCGGAAACTTTACAAACAAAACTCGTGGATCAAATCTCCGATGACCGTGAGATCGAAGTGATCGAAAGAGCGATGAATGATGGCGACTCAAGCGTCATGGAAAAGATTTACGTCGCTCGTGCCCAGCAGTTCGAGGAAGAGGAAAAGTTTGGGGATTACGTCGAGGACCTCATTACCCAACCGTTTGTTCGAGAGGAAATCCGGGAGCACGGGGTCCAGTGGTTGAAATCGAAGCTCCGGATCGAGCAGTTTAAACAGAGCGAAGAGGACGCGAGTCGTGTGATTGCGGGGTTTGCCTTCCAGGTGTACTTGGAAAACCAAGAGTTGAGAGATTTCCTACTGGCTGGGCCAACAGCTCAGGTCAGGATCCGGGTTTTCGTTCTGCCGGGAGCTGCCAAAGCCACATCGAGTGTGGCTTGAGTTAAATTCATATTTTTTTAACATTTCTGACTGAATCCTAATCGACAGAGTGAGATTCCCATGTTGTGTTTTGGGCGTTCGCTCCTTTAAGCCTCGGGTCGTTCGATCGGAGGGCATGAGGTTCCGACGGTGCGGACACACAACTCGGGGGTTTCATGATCCAATTCTCTTTAGCGTCGATCGCCTTGGTTCGTTCTCTTCGTGCTTTCAGCTGGGTTCTTGCTGGTGCGGCTTTCATTCAGGTTTTGCCGGTGGCGGCTGCTTTCGAACCCAAAACCACTCAAGACTCCATCAGTGAGTTTCGTCTGGAAGAGAGATCCGGAGACCGATCGGGGCAGCGCGGGAATCGTGGACCCCGCCCGCCCGGGAATGGGGTGGTTGGCAGAGAACATCCCATCTCTCTGGACTGCATGGATGGAGGCAAGGTCCTCCCGGTCGACAACCAGGTTGTCCTTCGATGGAAAAGCAATACTCAGAACGGATGGCATGCGCGGGCTCACGTGGAAGGGACGATCAGCCGAATCTTTCCAGTCAGGAACGACCATGATCACTTTGAAATCCAAATTGGACCGAATCGTGATGACGTCCTCGAAGTCGTCTACAACAACCATTTTGGCGCTCTCCCTGAGGTTCGTGAGGGAGACCGGGTAGAAGCTTGTGGTGATTTCATCAATGCTTTCGATCAGAACGGTCCTTACTCGGCGTCGCCCTCTGGTGCGATCATTCACTGGGTTCACATGAACCCAAAGAACCGAGGTCATGAGCATGGCTATGTCTTGGTCAATGGTGAAATGTACGGCAACCGCTATAGAGGCGGTGGTCGACATTGATTATCGGCACCACGTGGGTTTAAAAGATCGAAGTGGCAGCTCAGAAAAATCAAAGTAAATCATCGAATCATCAACGGACTTCTCATTACGAAGTGATCTCAACTCCTGAAGCTCTCGCTGAGCTTTGCCGACACCTGGCGGGGGAGAAAGTGATCGCTTGGGATACGGAGTTCATCCGGGAAACCACCTTCTTTCCGATGGTTGAACTCCTTCAGATTGGGACTCGGGATCAGTGCTGGGTCATCGATGTGAAAGCGTTCTTGGATCATCCGGACAAGGATCGTGTGGTTCAACCGTTGCTCGATGTCTTTCGGAACCCGGAGATCCTCAAGATCGTACACGCGGCTCAAGGGGATCAGGAAAGTCTGTTCACCGCTTTTGGCACTGTTTCGACCCCGACTTTTGACACCGCTGTGGGGGCGTCTCTTTGCGGCTATGGTGACAGCATCGGTTTGGGTAACCTCGTAAAAAACATTATGGGGATCCAGCTCAATAAGGGGCACTCGAGGACGAACTGGAGTGTGAGACCGCTTCCCAAGCAGCTGATTGAGTATGCGTTGGATGACGTGAAGTATTTGGTCGAAGTGGCTGAGAAGCTGTTGGCTGAGCTCGATCGTCTGAACCGCAGGACTTGGGGAATGGAAATTTCGGCAAAGTGGGAAGACACTCGCTTGTTTCAGTCCGACCCGGAAGAGATGGCTCGGAGACTTGCCAAGGGCGCTAAAATGGACGCCCGTGCGTTTGGAGCATTGCGCGAGCTCATGCGGTGGCGTGAGGCTCGTGTCCGGACCTTGAACCTCCCCAGGCGTTGGGTAGCTGAAGATCAGGTATTGGTGGATCTTGCTAAAGTTCGCCCTAAAGATCTTGCGCACTTAGGAGCGTTTCGAGGCCTCAATAAGGGCGAGATTCAAAAGCAAGGGGAGACTCTTCTTGAAGCGATTCGAAAAGGAGAGGCAGATGCCCCCCATTTAGAGCCTTTGGAAAAGGGGCGACGCCCCGATATCCCTGATGCCGACGAAGCTCAGGTTCTCTCTCTTCTTCAGTGCTATGTAGGAATTCTTGCAGACGAGCACCAGCTCGCTGCGCGCCATCTTCTAACGTCGGCCCAGCTCCTTCCCATTTTCAGGGCGCGAGAGCAGGGAGTACAGGGGTGGCTTGACCAGAAGCTACTGAGTCCTGAGGCAGCCGCATTGGTGGGGCAAGAGATCCATGAATTTCTGGCGGGAAAACGAGCACTTACTATTTCTGGAGCCAAGATTCAGGTCGTCCCTGTGGGGCAGTAATCGGGTTCTTTAGGGTTTTATTAGGGTGAGTTTTTGAATTGCCAGAGTGTGTCATCTGTTGATATCGGCCGGCGCGCACGGTGAGAAATCGCGCGCAACCGGAGGAATTGTAGAGATGTCCGCTAATACTGGAAGTCAGACTTTGACAGGATCTTCTATGAGTGATGCAGCAAAAACGGGGCCCGCTGGAGTTTCGCAACGTGCAATGACGAAAGCTGAGGTTCGTGCAACCTATACTCCCGAGTTTCGTCGGAGACGTCTGACCAACTGGTTGACTTTGGGATTGACCTATTCCGCGATGTACATGGGACGTTACAACTTGTCCTTTGCTAACAAATCGCTGTCTGAAACTTACGGTTGGGACAAAACACAAATTGGAGCGATCATCTCGTCCGCACTGATGATTTACGGATTCTCTGCGATCTTCAATGGCCCGATTGCCGATAAGATCGGTGGTCGTCGCGCGATGTTGATTGGTGCAACGGGGACCGTGGTTTTCAACTTCTTATTTGGTCTGGGCGCGTATTTTGGGTTCCTGGGAACAGGCACTCTCTTGTTGGGGTACTTTGCTACTGTTTGGTCGATGAACTCGTACTTTCAGTCATACAGTGCTCTCGCTTTGATCAAGGTGAACGCAGGTTGGTTTCACATCTCGGAACGGGGCGTATTCTCTGCTATCTTCGGTTCGATGATTCAGAGCGGACGTGCTCTGATCTTCTTCTTGGGCGCGATTCTCGTTGCAGCTCTTCCATGGCAATGGGTGTTCTTTGTTCCTTCGATGATTGTCGCGGTCATGGCCTTCCTGACCTACCGGAACGTGCAAGATGGTCCTGAGAATTGCGGAATGGCAGCAGTGGATGTTCAGGATGCCTCCAGTGGCGACACGGAACAAGTTTCCGTTAAGTATGTTTTGAAAAAGGTTTTGACCAATCCTGTGACCTTAACGATTGCTTTGGCTGAGTTCTGCACAGGTTTCGTCCGTCACGGTTTTGAGCAGTGGTTCCCCCGCTACATGATTGAAGCGCAGGGATTGCCCCTAGAGTCTCCTGTCTTCCAAAAAGGAGCTGCGGCGGTAGTCATTGCGGGGATTTTGGGGGCGTTTTTTGCTGGAACGATCTCAGACTGGTTGTTTAAGAGTCGTCGCACACCTGTTGCGTTCCTTGGATATGCTCTTCAGGTTCTCTGCTTGGGAGTAATTTGGAAGGCTCCAAGCGTGAACTGGGTGATTGCGGCTTTCGTGGTGAATTCTTTCTCGATTAGCGTGGTTCACTCGATGCTTTCTGGAACTGCCTCGATGGACTTCGGCGGTAAGAAGGCAGCTGCAACCGCTGCAGGAATGTTCGATGGAATGCAGTATGTCGGCGGTGCTTTCGTCGGCTTGGGAATGGGTTGGCTCCTGGACAACTTTGGTTGGTCCGCTTGGGGGCCGAGCATGATTGGTTTCTCAGCAATCGGTGGATTGCTGATGCTGACCCTTTGGAATGCCCGTCCTCGCTCCGGTGCTGGTGCTCACTGAGCGACTGTCACTGAGAGTGTAATGTGATTGAGCAAGAGGCCCGCTCAGATTGACTGAGCGGGCCTCTTCGTTTTTTGGGGTTCGGGATAGGGAGGAACCTAAGAGAGGATTTGTTGCACGACTGCCCGGGTCCAGCGGGTCCCGAAACCGGTGGTAGAGGAGCTGATCAGACCTAGGCCCCCGGTGTTGTGAGCAGGAGTTAAGTCAAGGTGAAGCCAAGGCGTCTCTTCGCCGACAAAATGAGCGAGGAAAGAGGCCGCGTAGATGTGATCACTCTTGTTGTGGGTTGCGCACTGTTGAAGATCCGCAATCTCTGACTTCAGCCCCTCGCGGTAATCCGAGTCGAGTGGAAAGCTCCAGGTTCTCTCGCCGCACTTCCTTCCTTCTTGGACTGCTATTTGAGCGAGGGCCTCTTTCTGCGAAAAAACAGCGCCGATCCGAGTGTCCAGAGCGCGTATAGCAGCACCCGTCAACGTGGCAAAATCTATGACCAGGTGAGGACTCTCTCTGCGAACCAGAGCAAGGGCATCTGATAGAATCATTCGACCTTCGGCATCCGTGTCGATGACCTCGATCGTGGTTCCGTCGCAGGCTGTGACAATTTCGTTGGGCTTGAAGGCAGTGGGGGAAATGAGGTTTTCTGCGAGAGCCAGATGCGCAGTGACTTCAAATGGGGCCTTCATCTTTGCAAAATAAAGAACCATTGCGAGCGCCAGGGCGGAGCCGGTCATGTCTCCGTGCATGCCATGCATGCTGCCGCCGGTCTTGATGTTGTATCCGCCTGTATCAAAGCAGATCCCTTTTCCGACGAGCGCAAGTTTCTTCATTTTTTTGATACCGGAGGGTCGGTAGGTGATCTTGAGAATTCCAGCGTCACAGACTTCCTGAGCGCGTGTTACAGCCAAAAAAGCATGTGCACCTAGTTTTTCAAGGTGATGGGTGGATAGGAATTCGGTCTTGAGACGCTGCTTTTTGGCGAAGGAAACCGCGATGTCTCGGTAATTTTTTGGATTCAGCAGATTGGCAGGGAGATCTGCGAGTGTCCGAACGAGAGTGTTGGCTTGACCGAGTGCCGAGGAGTCCTTTGTGATCTCTTCAACGGTATTGGACTTAAGGGAAGAGTGGATCCAAAGCGTCGAGACGGAGTTCTTTTGAGGTTTTGCTTTCTGTTTTTCGATCGACTTCCTAAACGCGAGAGGTTTCCACGAACAGGTTTGAGAAAGAAAAGCTACTGCGTCGATCAGTCGCGACTGAAGGGGCGCTTCAAGTAGGCTCACTTGCAGTTGAAGTTCGGGTCCTTGAAAGTTGCTGTCCTCAAGCCATCGACTCAAAGCCGGAGCGAATGCCTCCCGAAGTGTTCTGTGGAGAAAATATGCTTTTTCTTCTGGAAAAGAATTTGCCCGGATCACGAGGAGTCGGGTTTCGTGGCCGCTACTGAAGTGGAAGGTCGTGTGGGCAGACTGTTTGATCTCTAGATTCTGCTCTTTCCATCGCTCAAATCGTTCGATCATTTGGGGGGTCCAGAGGTCCGGGGAGTGGAGGCTCCACTTTTGGGGGGGGAGCTTGAGCATGGAGACATCCAGACAAACTAATTCGCTGGTGATCGAGGCGGACGAGCGAGGGGGCTTTTCGGAGGACCTGAACGCGATCGAGGGGTGAATCGATTCGATCTGTTTTTGGATGGAAGAAGGGGAGAATACAGATGCTGGGGATGAAACCGATTTCTTTTGCTTCGCTGCTTTCATGCCCTCTGTCTTCGATGAAGGTGTGCCCCTCGTCAAATGGAGATTCCTAAGGCCGCCGGGCAGTGTGCTCGAACTTTGCAGAGCAGACAGGGTAATGAAAGGGGATTTCTCAATTATGGAAAGTGTGACTCAAATTCAGAAGCGATCTCAGGTTCGACTGGGCGGTCTGTTGAGCGTATTAATGGGAGTTTTCGTCTTTTTTGGCGGTACTGGGGGTGCTTTTGCGGAAGCAGATATGTCAAAGAAATCAGAGAGTGAGTCGTCTCTTCGAAGCGAGAAAGACGCCGCAGAGATGAAGCCTCGAAGCCTCAAGGACGAAATCGTAGGCGTCAAACCTCAACTCGGTGTGGTGGTCTTCAATGAGGCTATCAACGGAGTAACGCAGGATGCAACGAGTCGGGCAGCCTATGGTGTGTCCTTGGATCTCAACTTGGCCCGGTGGAGAAGTGACGAGCGTAGGGAGTGGTTTGTAGGACCTTCGACAGGATTTGTTTTCTCTCACATTGGAGATATCGGTTCGAACTTCTTTGGAACCGGTGATGTGGATGGGGGCGGAAATCTTCTGATCGTGCCTTTGAACCTCAAAGTAGGGTACAATATCAGTGATACGATGCGAACCTCCATACGTGCGGGAGCGAACTTGGTCAGTCGCTCTCGTGGAAGCTTATTGAACCTGGGTGAACAGGGTCGAACAACCGCAAGTGACACGACCTTCTACCCAAATGTGGGGATTGATTTCGAGTTTGGACGTAAAGTGGTCTTTATGGTGCGTCCAGACCTGACGATCACCCCAGGGGACGAGATCTTCACTGGAACCTTTGCGATCTCGATTCCGATGAGCTGATTGAACTCGCTCAGTCGGAGAAGCGCAGTGTGGTTCACGGGTCCCCTTCAGTGAGGGGGGCCCGTGTTTGTTTTTTTGTCGGCCCCTCTTTTCTCAAGGGGATGAATCGTGGATTGAGGGAGAGATGAACTCATCTCAAAACTCGGTTTTATTGGTACGAAAGATTGACTCTCGGGCGGAGATGCCTGCGCGAGCCCACCCTGGCGATGCTGGCCTGGATCTTCGGACCTTGGATCCAGTGGAACTCCTCCCTCAGCAGTCGGCTCTAGTGAGTACGGGCCTTTCCTTTGCAATCCCAGAGGGATGCGTTGGTCTAGTTCTGGATCGGTCGTCTATGGCCAAAAAAGGCGTTAAGACAGCCGGTGGCGTGATCGATAGCGGCTACCGTGGAGAGTTAAAGGTGATGCTCTGGAATATTGGCGCTACCCCCCAGACTCTTGAAGCAGGAGACCGGATCGCTCAATTGGTGATTTTCCCGATCGCTTTTCCTGTTCCCACAGAGATCCATTCTCAGGTTTCCGATGAGGAATGGGTCTCGACCACTGCCCGAGGTGAGGGGGGATTCGGTTCATCCGGCCGCTGAAGTGGTTCGATCCGACTAAATACTTGATTCAAACCCACGGGTTCGGTTATTGGCCAGCGGTCAATCCAGACCATTACATCTATTTCTTTTTTAGGGAGCTCAGAAAAGCATGTCCTCTCAAGTCTCAATGGATAAAATTCGGAACATCGGGATCTCCGCCCACATCGATTCGGGGAAAACCACTCTTTCTGAGCGGATTCTGTTCTACACCAAGCGGATTCACGCCATTCACGAAGTGAAAGGTAAGGACCAAGTCGGCGCCACCATGGATTTCATGGATCTCGAGCGCGAAAAAGGGATTACCATTCAGTCCGCAGCGACCTTCTGTATGTGGAAGGGCTACAACATCAACTTGATCGACACTCCCGGACACGTGGACTTCACGATCGAAGTGGAGCGCTCGCTCCGCGTTCTCGACGGTGCAGTTCTCGTTCTCTGCTCCGTTGCTGGTGTTCAGTCTCAGTCGATCACCGTCGACCGCCAAATGAAGCGCTACAAAGTTCCTCGGATTTGCTTCATCAACAAAATGGACCGCGCAGGTGCTAACCCTTTCCGTGGCGTAAAAATGTTGCGTGAAAAACTCGCGCACAACGCTCACATGATCACTTACCCAATTGGAGCTGAAGATCAGTTCCAGGGCGTAGTCGATCTCGTGCAGATGAAGGCTTTCTACTTCGATGGCGAAAACGGTGAGAGCATCCGCGAAGAAGCGATCCCTGCTGAAATCCTCGACAACTGCAAAGAAGCTCGTGAAGAGCTGATCGCAGCAGTGGGCGAGTTCGATGAGACCGTGGGTATGAAGTACCTCGAAGGTCAAGACGTTACCGTCGATGAACTTCGCGTCGCAATCCGTAAAGCGACCCTCTCTCTCCAGTTCACTCCTGTGATGATGGGATCTGCCTATAAGAACAAAGGCGTGCAGCTCCTTCTGGACGCTGTGACCTACTACTTACCTAACCCATCCGAGCGCGAAAACATCGCTCTCGACCAGAACAACAACGAAGAGAAGATCGTTCTGAAGTCCGATCCGGCTCTTCCATTCGTTGGTCTCGCGTTTAAGTTGGACGAAGGCCGCTATGGTCAGCTGACCTACATGCGGATCTATCAAGGAACGGTCAACAAAGGGGACGTGATCTTTAACTCCTCTAACGACAAGAAAGTGAAAGTTCCTCGTCTCGTTCAAATGCACGCAGACGAAATGAACGATATCGAAGTAGCACGCGCAGGGGACATCGTGGCGATGTTCGGTGTGGATTGCGCTACCGGTGATACTTTCACTGATGGAACCATCAAGGTTTCCATGACCTCGATGTTCGTTCCTAACGCAGTGATCTCTTTGGCAATCGCGCCTAAGGATAAGGCTGGTCAGGCAAACTTCTCAAAAGCTCTGAACAAGTTCACCAAAGAAGACCCAACCTTCCGTGTTCACCGTGATGAAGAATCCGGTCAGACCATTATTTCCGGAATGGGCGAGCTCCACCTCGAGATTTACTGTGAGCGGATCAAGCGTGAATACAACTGCGAAGTGATCGTCGGTAAGCCTCAAGTCGCTTTCCGTGAAACCATCACTCGTCAGGCAAAGTTCAACTACACCCACAAGAAGCAATCGGGTGGTAAAGGTCAATTCGGCCGCGTGGCCGGTTTTGTTGAGCCACTTCCAGCTGACGCTGCTTCGAACTTTGAGTTCGTGGATGATATCGTCGGCGGCGTGATTCCACGTAACTTCATCCCTGCTTGCGAAAAAGGTTTCGTCGAAGCAGTGAAAGAAGGCCGTTTGATTGGCTTCCCAATCGTGGGTGTCCGCGTGACCATCAACGACGGCGCGTACCACGATGTTGACTCGGACGAACTCTCGTTCCGTACTGCATCGCTCATGGCTTTCCGTGAAGCTTACGAAGAAGCAGGCGCAGCGGTGCTCGAGCCGATCATGAAGCTTGAGACCCAAGCTCCTGAAGAGTTCCAAGGCTCCGTGATGGGTCAGATCAACCAGCGTCGTGGTGTGATTCTGAACAGCTCGAACAACGAAGGTTACACTGTTATTGAAGCAGAAGTGCCTTTGACCGAGATGTTCGGTTACTCCACCGACCTCCGTTCTGCGACCCAAGGTAAGGGTGAGTACACCATGGAATTCATGAAGTACGCACAAGTACCTCGCAACGTTCAGGAAGAAATGGTGAAGAAGTATCAAGAGAAGAAAGCAAAAGAGCAAAAGTAATTTTGCCTCGATTGCGATCCTCTTGGATTGAGATCTAAAAGGGCCCGATGTGATCGATCATCACATCGGGCCTTTTTCTTTGGTCATTAGTTTCCGCTGCAGTCGGTACCGAGAGTGGCTCGCTTGCCCGTCTGAAGGTCGACCGTACAAACGATCCGATCGTCTTTTGCGCGGATGTATTCCAGTCGAGCAGTAGGGGAGGTTGCCGAGGGAATCAGCTTCACCCAGTGAGTGGCTTCCTCAAACAGCCAGCGAGTGCGAACATTGATTCCCTCTTGGGTATTGTTGACCAAGCTTGGGGATCGAGTGTCTTGTACCGCGCCTGAGACAATCACGGGTAGATCGTCAAACTCGTGCAAGGATGCGATGTGATCGTGTCCATTGATCACAGCGGTGATCTTCTCTCGATGTCTGAAGAGCAGAGGGCGGATGTTCTCGTGAAAGTTTTTTCGCTCAAGCCAGCTATGGTCATCAGTCACCGTAAGCGACGGATGGTGATACATCACAAACACAAGTGGCTCTTTCGCATCGAGGAGTTCAAGCTCGAGAAACTCTCGCTGCTGTTCGACATTCGAGCGGTTATCGCTATTGAGAACGATCAAGCGGATCGTGCCGTTTTCGAGCACCATCGAGTAAAATTCGCCGGGCATCTTGAAGTACTGAACTTCTTTGGCGTAGCCCGCATTGTGATTTCCGATCGCAACTGCGGTAAATTGGAGACCTTTGCTGCTCCAGGGGCTCCAGTGAGCGTCGTAGGTTGAAAACCAAGAGTAGAGATTGTCTCCTGGCATCAGAAGTCGGCTCTCACCTTTGCGAAGGATGGAGTCTCGCACGGATTGTGCGTTTTTGCCCCAGTCCCCGCCGTCGCCAACAATAGCGTAGTTTTGGCCATAGGATAAAGCGGGCAAAAGGAGAGCGAGCGAAGCAAGGAGGGGGGATTGGACTTTTTTGAGGGTAGACATCTTCATGTTTAACTGATCATCACGGATGCGAATCGAAGGCCAGCACGGAACTCACGCATATTTGTGCCGCGAGGAATGAACAGGGTGACTTCGGTCCGTTCTCCCACGAGGCAATTGACGAGGATACTCAGACCAGCCCGAGAGATCCCGTTAAACCCTAGGTGTTCGTTGGCCATTTGACTTCCGGTGACTTTTTCTACTTTGCCGTCTCCGAGTACCAGCTTCCGAACCCGATCGATGGGGAGGGAGCCAAACTGGTCTACGATCGAAATGGCAAAGTAATCGGTAGCGACAGCGTACTCGACTTCGACCCATTCCTGCGGGGTGAGTTCGAAGTCAGAGGCAGGGTCGAGTGCTTTTTTGTGGTGCGTACCACTCGGCAGAACCGGGGCCTCAAACAATGCATTGAGGATGAGCTCATCTACTGCCTGTGCGACGAGAGAGGCGATCCGTGGAGTGCAGTGGTGCTCAGAGAGGACTTTTTGTGTGGCGAGGACTGCTGCTGTTTTGTGTGTACTGCGTTTGAGTTGAAGCTTTTGGTAGTAGTCGCCTTCGTGAAAAAAACGCTTTAACCCAAACCGCTGAGTCATCCTCAGGCTTCTCAAAACGCTCTGATAGATGAAGGCGGCAGGGCCGTCATATCTCCGAGTCCAGAGGTGTCCAAAGACGAAGGGAATGTCTTCAGACATGAATTTGTCAGGGGTGTGTTCGGAAATGAGGATCAAGCGGTTTGGATTGGGCTTTGCTTTGGCAATGCTCTGAATGGCTCCTTTTCGGAGGCTCGGATCCTCGCTGTCCCAGAGGACAGAAGCACTGGGGTAGAGTTGAAGGAGTGTGCTCATCTCATTGGTCGAAACGGCTCGATGAAACTGGTGATCAAGAGCTTGAGCCATGAATGTCCCAAAAGAGAGATCCTGCTCATTTTGGGAGAAGCAGATGATGTGGTGCTGAGATGGGGAGGGCATTTTTTGATTCTTGGAGGGATTTGCACTTTCGCAAATAGGAAACTTTGTCCTGACGGTGGTTCACTTAAATAATGAGAACGATTATTAAGATTATTATTGACGCTAGTGGTCCGTGGGAGTAGCTCTCGGTTCGCGCCGCTGATCGCAATGAAGTCAGAAAGACGCCACGAAGGAGAGAAAGCACCATGGATTTCGCATCGAGAGTGGGGAGAGGGATTCTTGTCCTGTCAGTCGCAGGGTGGGGATTCGGATGTCAGTCTGAAGAAAAATTAAATTGGGTGGGCGTGGATCGAACGGGAAAAGAAGTTGCTATCCCGGGGTCACTTGGGCTCTTGGGAAAAACACTCAATCGATCTTTTGAAAAAAACCACCGGGGAGTGCTCAGGTCAGCCGCTCAGTTTGAGAGCGAAGCAGCTCAATTTGAGCTCGCGCGTGTGACGGCTGGGTTGAAAGTGGAGCTTGAAGGAGAAATTGAGTCAGTCGCCGAGCTGGGTGGGGAAGCTGTACTTGAGCTTCGTTATCAGCCTTTGCGTGCTCCAAAAGGGGGATTGCAATGATGTCGAGTCGTGGTTTTAAGGGGCAATGGTGGACGCTTGCGCTCTTGGTTTCGTCCAATTCTTTTGCAGGCGTTCCGTCTGAGTGGGTTTCGGGCCAGGAGACTCTATCGGGTAAGAATACTCGGGATCTGATGCAGTCCTTGAGTCGAGTTCGCTCGGGGGAATCCCGTGAGTCGAACCTTGAGGCTCGATCAAAGGATGCTCGAGCGCTGGACCCTTACCTGGAGTCAGGGTCTCAGTGGATCGAGATGAAAGCGGCAGACGCTCCCTCTTCCAAAACCCCTGCATCTCAGAAGAAGCGTCCTTGGTACCTTCAATCGATCAAAGCTGAGCTGGGCGTCGAAGCGAGCGGTGAGATTGGGTTTTTGGGAGCAGAGGGGGAGGCGGCGGTCGAACTGATTTGGACGCGGACTCCTGCATCGGTTCGCGCTCTTCAGAAGAAGCATTACGGAGTCAAGCAAGCCCCTCTTCCTCAGTCTTCCCTGCGATGGGAGTCGACTGACGCGGAGGAGGCTCCGGCCGATCTTGAGCTCTCCAGTGAGAGTTCGGAGCGCCAGACTTTCGCAGAGATTCAGGCCTTGGCTACACAAGTTGAGGCGCAGTCAAAGATTCAGGACAAAGGCCGATTTCGTAAGGAGTTGATGGTTCGGGTAGCTGAGGCAAGGCAGATGATTGAAACCTTGGCTCAGGTCCCTTCGGATTGGAATTGGAAGCCTTATAAGTATCAACTTCAGCTCTTTGTACAAGCGGAGGGAAGAGTAACTCCCATTGTCGAAGCCGGAGCAGTCGCGCGGGTGAGAATTGAGTGGAATATCGTCCAGAAGGACGCACAGGGCCGAGGGGCTGGGGGGGGACCAGGGTTTAAGCTGGCTGGTCTCTCGAGCCTTGTGAACTCCTTGGATCAATTCACTCTCCTTCAGAAGGATCAGGAACGTCTTTATGAGCTCCAAGCCCTGAAGATCGGAGTGGGTGTGGGAGGGGAGTTAGAGTTGGGACTTGCGGAGATGAAGGCTTCTGCATTGGGAAGCGTGTTCTTGCGCCGGGAGGCCTCGGGGCAACAGCCCCCTCGGGTGCTTGCGCCGACTCCTGTGAGTCGTGTGTCTGACCCTTCCATTCCTTACGAAAAGCTTCAGGCAGGTCTGGCACGAACGCTTCGGATTGTCGACGCGATCACGACCCGTGCGGAGCTCCACGAGCGCAAAAAGGAAAAGTCTCAAAAAGAGCGCGACTTCCAGCTCTTTGCGATCGAAGTCGAGCTTGAGGCTTCTACGGAAAACGGCTTTGTTTTGGCTTCTGTTTCAAAAGCAGCGGCAATGGAAATTTTCTTCGTGAGGAGACAGCCATGAATTTTGGAAAAGCTTATTTAAAACGAGCCGTGATGGCGCTGGTGGCTATTGGGGTAACAATGGTGAGTCTGACTCCAACCACCATTGCAGATGAACTCGCGGATCCTTTGTTTCGGGCAGAGCTGCAGGATCGCCTTGTTGCACTCGACGAGACTGGAAAAGAAATCCAGTGGAGTCGACTTGCAATTTTAGTGGGTGGGTTTACTGAGTTGGATCTCGGGATTTTAGAAATGAAGGTACAACCGTATGTTGAGCTCCGCTTCAATCGAGTCCAACGCTGATCTCATTCGGGAAGAAGCTCCCGCATTGGCGCGAGCTTCTTCTTGGATCCGAGTTCAAAAGCTTTCCAGGCGACTTCATCAAATCCTGGGGTGGTTTGTTGCGCTCCCGGCTTTGTTGATTTTCGCGACGGGTGTCCTACTCTTGCTTCGTCAGGACTGGTCCTGGATTCAACCCCCGACGTTCAAGGGCGAGCGGGTCGGGTTGCCCACGCTCTCGGTACACGAGGCTTTTGAGCGCGTGAAGAACACTCCTGAGTCGGGGCTGACTCCTGACTCAGGTTGGGACGAAATCAGCTCAGTGGATATTCGTCCCTCTAAAGGAGTGATGAGCTTTCGTCTCAAGTCGGGCCTTGAGGTCCAAGTGGACGGGACTTCTGGAGCCATTCTCTCGGCAGCCCCTCGAAGAACGTCGCTTTTGATCGAGTTGCACCAGGGGAGTTTTTTTCACCCCTTGGTGATGAAGGGGCTCTTCCTTCCGGTAGGTATTTCTCTGATTGGGCTCTGGTTGAGCGGTGTTTTACTGTTGTGGAAGCGCAGACGGATTTACTCGCCTGTGAGCGAACAAAAATAGGGAGCAGAGTGTTGCTATGAGAAACGATCGCGAATTTGGTTTCGGAATTGAATCAGAATTCTTGCTCTGTGACTCAAAGAGTTTTCGGCCTCTTTGGTGGGAAGACCTTCAATTTGATCGTCTCAATGCTGCACTGGAGACCGTTGTTTTTGAAGATCTTGCTTCGCCGGAGTCGATGGAGCTTTTGGAGCTGGAGGCGCCTCACCGTAAGAATATGCCTTTCGTGATTGAGGGCTATCATATGGTGGATGCGGAGTTTCGATTCGTCGACATTCGCCCCAAGGGAGTCGAAATCCGAACCCCTGTTTCCACGCAATTGGATCACTGCCTGTCGGGTTATCAAAAACTTTTTGAGAGAATGGATCAATCGCTCAAGTCGATTGGCTTCGCGTCGGTGGCGCTCTCGCATCATCCAATTGCCACTCAGTTTCGTGGACCCCAAAATAAGCGGCGCCATGATTTCTGGCAGTGGGCCATGCAAGCGATGACCACTTATGGTCCCGATATCAACGTCAGTGTGCCTCGAGATTTTGATCGGACGATTGATCGCGAAGATTTCGAGGCAAAAGTAAATGCATACGCTCCTGCTATGGCGGCGTTTTCCGTAGCATCTCCGTTTCGCGATGGAAAGCCCTGGGGTTTTCGTGGTTCTCGAATGAAGTCGGTGAGGACTCATCAGCGGAGTCGAGTGGCACCTCCGATTGAGATCCACCCCCACGAAGACGGCCGGTACGAGTTTAAGGTTTTTGAGATGTCGCCGCACCTTTCGGATTATCGTGCGTACTTCTTACTGTTTTTAGAACTTCTCTTGGATGATTCGCTCAAACTCCGTGCCTCGGATGCGATTCGGACTTACGATCTGGGAGGCGTTGCTCGGTTTGGTATTGGGTTTGAGGAGATCCGACAGCCCGCTGCGGAGCTCCTCGAAAAAGCCCCAGCAGTTTTGAAGAAGTGGGGCTTTGATTCCAGCGCACTCGAGGAGTTTCAGAGTCGATTTGATCGTCGTTGGACTCCGGCCGATGGGATTTTGGATCAGTGGGATTCGGGCATGAGTCTAGAGGAAATTTGCCGAGGCCGCTCGGTGCTTTATCCAGAGACTCAGGCCGGATCTTCGAGCTAGACGCAGAGCAGGGTTCGTGGCACGAGTTGAGAATGATTCCCAAGAATGATCAGAAAGAGCCCGATCGGTTGCCTTGTGGACGGGAACGTCCGTCTCATCACCACGGTGCTCAGGGGAATCCGTTTTCAAAAGAGCATCGCGAAGCTCTCAAGCAGCGACTTGAATCCTATCTGGCGCAGCAAGGCTTGAAGCGATCAGAACAGCGATGGCAGCTAGTGGAGCTGGTTTTTGAAGAGGGCGGGCACCTCAATGCTCAGGCACTCGTCAAGCGGGTGGGAGAGAAGTACCCGACGATGGGGGCTGCGACGGTTTATCGTAATCTTAAGACTCTTTGCGATGCCAAGATCCTGCGAGAGACGCTAACGGATGTGGGGGGCCGCGCAGTTTACGAGCCTTACGAGGAAGATCATCACGATCATGTGGTCTGCCTCGACTGCAATGCAGTGTTTGAGTTTGCTGATGAGAAGATTGAGCTCCTTCAGGACCAGCTATTGGAAGAAATGGGCTTTCGTGAGGAGCGCCATCGCCACATCGTTTATGTTCGGTGTGAGCGACTTTCAAAAAAAACATGAGATGGGGTGCACTCCTTTAAGGTGAGCGCAGTCCACCCCATTGAACCTTTGAACTCGGGGCTTTTGCTTGGACCTCTTGGAGGAGTCTTTGTAATTCCTCGCTGCTTTTGGCCTTGAGTTCGAGGGAGGTTTCCCCCTTTGAAGAGAGAATGAGACTGTAGGTCCCTGACTCGATCGTGTTCGGCGAGGCGGGCCAGAACTCGATCAAGAAGACGGCCTGCGTGAGTTCCTCCCGCGAAACTTTTCCTTCCAGAGCCGAGCGTAAGTTTTTCTCAATGGTTTCTGCCTGGTTGATCAGGCGCGAGCGGGATTCGACGGGAATTACGGATCGGTCGGGATACTGGGTCGGAACCCAGGTGAGTCGAAACTGCGACGGTGTTTCGGAAATCTCTGTAAGATGACTCACCAATTGAAGTCGGTCGTCTTCCGTCCATTCTTTCTCGGGTAAGTAGATTCCATCATCGCCCGAAAAAGTGAGTCTCTTGACGGAGTCTTTTCCAATCGTGCGATCCAGTGCTGCTTTGTATTCATCGTTAAGGAGCCGCATTCGTTGAGTAGCTTTGACCTCTGCCGCGCGAGCCTGTGCAATGACTTCTGTGATCTGCCCTTGGCGTGCTTTGTCTCGGGATCGAGTCAACGAAGCAGCCGTTTCGGCTAAGTTTCGTCCGCCTTGACCAGCAAAGTCAGCAGAGACTATGCCATACTGAGCAGGCGAGAGGTCGTTGACGACCCGTTCGGGAATCAGAATCCCTACCGAAAAAGCATCCACCGATGCGGCATAGCGGTGGAGCTCACGCAGTTGCTTGGGGGTGAGCTCACTTCCAAATCGTTTTTGGATTTTCTTGCCGAGATCCAGGTAAGCCAGCTCTCCTTTTGAGAAGTCCACTTTGCGAATGAGCTCAAAAACACCTTCGTGCGGGATGAATTGAGGAGATCCGGTGGAGTCGACTGCACGAAGTAGACTCCTTTTTTGCTCATCATTCAGGCTGGAGGTCCAGTTTACCCGAATTTCCTCGGCGGCGATGGCTTGCTTCTGAATCCAAGGTGCTGCGTCTTCAATGGTCTGAAGGGGGGGGCCAGTAGTCGCGGGCAGCCCTCGGGCGTAACGAGCCGTCAGGCCAGCTTCGTCGACCGTGTTGCCTGCGGCAGCCATGTGCCATCGGGTAGGATCTCCGAGTGAACCAGGCAATCCAGCGTAAGACTTTGCCAACGGAGTCTGACCTAATTGCTCCGAAAACCTTTTCATCGCACGCTCGTAAGCGATTGAGAACTGACGATCAATTTCGGGGTTTGGGGGAAATGCAAAACGTAGACTCTTAAAGTCTTGGTATTGACCCAGAATTTGCTGAGAGAGAAGTGGGCTTTTTGATAACTCGGTCAGAAGTATTTCACGCCAGAGGTTTTCGGTTCGATCCACCAAGTCCTTACTCCTGAAAACCTGGTCGTTCAGGGATTTGAGGACAGCGTTCTCGACCTCAATAAATCGAAGAGAAGGCTGAGGGGGTGCCGTCTGCGAGAGTCGAATAAATTGGGCATTATCTGCGACCGTCGGTATTGCCCCTAGTTGTGGTCTTTGCTGGTTAGAAAAATCAGCCGCGTCACCGGGTTGACGCACTCTCTCGAGTTGCTGAATTAAGCAGGCCTTAGGAGAGGTAGCTTCTGCCTGGGGTGAGCTGAGGAGAAGTGCGAGAATCGCGATGATGAGTTGAAAGGGGCGCATTACAAGAGAGTATCGGCTTCAGTTGGGCCGGACTTGATACCGCCCATGGATCGTCAAAAAGCAAAAGAGCCCTACAGTGCGGAGAGTCTGTAGGGCTCTTTTTAGGCTTAAATGCTTGGCAATAGCTTACACTGGATGTTGTTGCTTGAACCACTCCGGCAGGCGACGCTCTCTGATTTCCAAGTCCACCCAGTTCAGGAACTCAGAGACTGACATGGTCACTTGTTGCTCGATTCCATGTCGACGCAATGTGACTGTTCCGTCCGCTTGCTCTTTTTCGCCGATGATGAGGACATTCGGTATCTTTTGCTTTGCTGCATTGCGGATCTTCTTACCCATCGTATCCGGAGCAGGGTCGCGCTCGGCTCGCACCATTCTTGAGCGAAGCTCCCCGATGACTTTGTCAGCATAATCATTGAACGAATCACTGACGGTCACTGCACGAACCTGAACGGGTGCCATCCAGGTGGGGAATGCTCCCCCAAAGTGTTCGATCATGAACGCAGTGAACCGCTCGTGAGTTCCCATCGGCGCCCGGTGGATGCAGTAGGGAACGTGTTCCGTGTTGTCTGCTCCAATGTAGGAAAGCCCCAAACGACCAGGAACGGCGAAGTCGAGCTGGTTGGTCGAGGCTGTTTCTTCTCGGCCCGTGACTGTACGGAATTGGAAGTCGATTTTTGGACCATAGAACGCGGCCTCTCCTTTGCGCTCAATGAAAGGAAGTCCAGACTCGATCATGGCTTCTTTCACTTTTGCTTGGCTCCACTCCCAGGCCTTCGGGTTGTCGACGTACTTTTGCTTTCCTTTTGGATCTTCTGGATCCCAAGTGGAGAAGCGCATGTAAAACTTTGAGATCCCCAGGGTTTCATAGACCTGACGGTGCATATCCATCACAGCCAAAAACTCCTGCTTGATTTGGTCTTCGGTGCAGTAAATGTGAGCATCATTCATGCACATACCGCGGACTCTCAGGAGACCTGATACTGCACCAGAGTCTTCAAATCGGTAAACCTGACCGTATTCTGCAAGGCGGAGCGGGAGTTCACGATAGGAGCGAGGACGATGTCCGAAGATTTTGTGGTGATGCGGGCAGTTCATGGGCTTCAGGACATAAGTCTCACGGACTTCCTCGACAGCTCCTGAAGAGGTTTCGTGCTTTTCCTTGAGTTCCATGAACGGATACATCCCCTCAGTATAATAAGGGAGGTGTCCGGTCTTGTAGTACAGATCGGTTTTGGCCAAGTGCGGAGTTGCAACTCGGTGGTAGCCTGCTTTGAACTCCATTTCGCGCATGTACTTTTCTAATTCATCGCGAATGACGGTTCCGTTGGGCATCCACAATGGAAGACCTTTGCCGATTTCCTCGTCGATAAAAAAGATCTCAAGGTCTTTACCCAGTTTCTTATGGTCGCGCTCAAGCGCCATTTTGTGCTCTTGAATCTTTTGATCGAGTTCCGCTTTGGTTTCGTAGGCCCATGCATAGATCCGGGTCATCATGGTGTTGCGAGCATCGCCGCGCCAATAGGCACCGGCGATCGAACGTAACTTAAAGGCATCAGTTGGGATCTTGCGGGAGTTCTCGACGTGAGGGCCTTCGCACATATCGACGAAGTCTTGAGTCTTGTAGAAGGTGAGACCCGAGAGATTGTGTTTTTCCAAAAGCTCAGCAGCGTACTCTCGCTTGTATGGCTCGCCCATGGCATCGATGCGGGCGAGCGCCTCTTCACGAGGAAGTTCCTCGCGAACGAACAAGTGGTTTTGCTTGATGATGTGCTTCATTCGCTTTTCGATTTCGGCGAAGTCAGTCTCATGCAGAGGCTCGGGCAAAATGAAGTCGTAATAGAAGCCGTCTTCAATGGGGGGGCCAAACCCTAACTTCGTGCCAGGGCGGAGGCTTTGGACAGCCATGGCCAAGATGTGAGCAAGGCTGTGGCGGATTTTGTAGAGGTCGCTGGATTCGTCCATTCCCGATGGGTTTTGATCGCTGTTTTTCTGCATGATGAATTGGACGTACCTCGACCCCTACCCAAGGGTCAACGGCTCTGGGGGGCTTAGTAGCCCTCGATCAAGCCGTCGGAGTCCAGGTAGCTTCGGGTAGCACTGGAAATCGCACTCGAGTCGCATTGGCGCACCCCGCTGAGGAGGTAGACCTCTGCTTCGATCGCATTATTGTTTTCGGCTGCTTCCGCGAGAACATTGGTCGGGTCCAGTGTGAAGCTGATCCGTGTGGCCTCTCTCGTCCCAAGTGCCGGGATTCCGACAGTTTGGGTGGGAATCAGGAATTGGCCGCTCCAGTAACGCTAACTGAGACCTTCCATCGAACCAATGCGGAAAGCATGAACTTGGATTGGGGCAGGGGGCGAGGAGGTGGCTGAGTTCGAGATACGCGATGCGAGCGGTTGAATCTTCCACTGTCCTACGACTCGATCGGAGTCAGTGATTTCTTGAATTCCGTTATTGAACCAAGTGGCGTGGAATCTTGGAGATTGTCGCGTTCTGCAGTCGAGGTACTGGCCGTCAGAAGGGTAGAGGTGAAGGGGATTGATGCGCTTCAGTGACGTGTCCGGGTCGGTGCCAAAGTCGTAGTTCCTGAAGTCTTTGTCACCGGTTTCACTGCGGTCGTATCGGACCAGGTGACTGACGGTCAGGTCTTTTTTGCGAATCGAAGAGTGCCGGTTAGAAGTCAGCCCGTACTCGTACTTGAGGTAAGCGAGGTCAAATGGAGTGATCGTCCGGATATGGGACTGCATGGAAGAGATCATTCCGAGAGCCGCAGGCCAGTCGGGGGTGTGCAGTAGCCCTAGGGAGTGTCCGAGTTCGTGGCTAAACAAAGGGGAGCGCGGGTACTCAGGACCCGTGGATTGACTGAGTGGATAAGGGAGTCGCTCGCCCGAAACATCCCAAAAGTGTCGGTAGCGTACTTCGCGAATCTCGGAGTGGTCTGCTGCAGAATAGGTCACTTTGAGGGGGTTGACGCTGATGCGGGATGCATTGGTTTTGTTAGAGCTGAAGTTACCCCATCCCCAAGTGTAGTTTGAGCACGCGTTGGCGGTGAATCCCCATTGTTCGTCGATCCGTGTTTCTAGATCGTCGGACTTCGGCTTGTGGCACGGGATATATCCAGCGTTTCCTGAGTTGTACGCGTAATCGATCTTGATCTCCCCTCGGGTTGGGAAGGCTTCAAATCGATCATCGATACTTTGATGATCATATCCTCCCGTATTGAGCTGAAGGTCCAAGCCGTCGACTTGCTTAAAGTAGTCGATCCCTCGAATGATTTCAGCGCGAGCTGCGGAACCTGAAGGAAAATGGTCTCGGCAAATCTTTACGCTAATGTCTCCCGTGTTCATTGCACCTTCGGCATAACGAGCGCCATCCCGGGTCTCAGTGGAGAAGTCGATCCGAGAGGTGTTCCAGAATCGTGTCGAGGTTTCGAGGCCATCGGAGACTAAAGACGGAGTATTCACAGTCGAATCGATGCCATTGGGAGAGAGCGTCCCGCTATTGAGTCCCGTCGCAGTCCCGGTGGCGCCCCCTTTTGCGATGGATCCTCTCGTGACCCTGTTCGGCATCGCCGCAACAGCTGTGGCGTTGCCCAGTGAGATCAGGACCAGATAGACTATGATCTTTCGTTTCGTCTCAAAAACGGGAATTAGACTCATAGAGGGAAGGTGTGCATGACCTGTTCCCATGGGGTTGAGGCACGGGAGTGCATTGAAACTGAATTCCGCAGAACCCAGTCAGTTGGAGTTGATCATGTGAACAAAAGTTCGACAGGCTGGAGGCTCTCCCGCACGTTTTGTTAAGGAGTTGAAATCTTTGGACGGGTCGTAAGCCAGTTCAAAAGAACACGCCCTTA
>Ga0169931_10001754_pt1 | contig 35753 bp, 39 predicted proteins | sample Kivu_15m_20L_FD_129675 | JGI IMG/M metagenome (GOLD analysis project Ga0169931, IMG submission 129675) | Freshwater microbial communities from Lake Kivu, Western Province, Rwanda to study Microbial Dark Matter (Phase II) - Kivu_15m_20L... | ecosystem: Environmental > Aquatic > Freshwater > Lake...
GGAAAAGACATCCAACAAGATGATGGAAAAGACATCCAACAAGATGATGGAAAAGACATCCAACAAGATGATGGAAAAGACATCCAACAAGATGATGGAAAAGACATCCAACAAGATGATGGAGCAATCTGCCGAACAAACCCTCAAACTCTCTAGGGCTAACGTTCCCGCAACGATTCCTCTTCATAAGGGATGGTACAACGGTGAACCGGTTTACTTTATCATAACCGATGCTAGCGAACAAATCCACGCTGATACGATAACAAAACAGCAAAAATGGAAAGTAGAGCTTGCTCCGTTACTTGCAAATGCTCCAAAGGAGGCGCTTTCCAAGACGTATCTTTTCACAAACGGCGTGAAAGGGGACGGAATACACGGCTCTCAAGGAGAGGTCTTTACAAGCACTCCTGCACAGCCTCAAGCATACAGTGCTTTGACGTCACACGTACACGTAACTTGGAACAACGCACAACAGGCGCAGGTTCTAGATTCTGAGGAGGCGATCCTTGATGCAGAACGACAAGGCTTAGTTACGCTGACTGAACTACCTGTGGTCATAAACATGCCTCAGATAGTCTGGCCGGGAGGTCAAATGCTGGTCAAAGAAGACAAAACCCTCAATGACCACACTCCATACGGGGGAGGTCAGGTGCTTGACATTGACACGGAAAATATGACCGTGACATTTGTGGCACACCGAGGTTGGGGCCCTGACGGAAGAACTATCTATTACATTGTGACAGATGCGACACCGCAAATGCCAGCTGATATGATGGGGGTGGTAAGCTCTCCAACATCTGCAAAACTAATCGCAAACTCTGCAGCAGTCGATCTGTTCCAATTCATGAATGGTATGGGGGGACCTGGACCAATGGGATTCCAGCCTGGAATCGCAGCTGCAGCACCCGGAGATGCGAACTATTCACCAATGTGGAGAATATTCATGATTGGCTGGAAGGATCCTTCGTCAGCAGCGCTGCTTGAAACCATCGGAGATATCAACGCATACAAGAAGATGGGCATGATTGACGTGACTCTAGCAAGACCAATGGACAGTGATCATATCGTGAACTGCCCGTTCATAGATCCATTCCAGTAATGGACTTCTTTTTTATTTTTAATTCAAAAATACGCAGGAAACGCAGCCTGGATGTGGTCCTTATTGCTCATCTGTTAGAAAAAATCAGAGCTCAGGGCTGAACAAGGGATGCTCGTTCCTGAACTCTCTTCATGTATTCGCTCTGCACTATGGCTGGCATGTTGTATGTGACTTGGATGGTCTCGCCCACCTTGGCTGCACAGTCTGCCGCAGTTACCGGGTATCCGTAGCTTCCCTCGACAACACATCCATGTTCTGTGATGCCTATGACCGTCGCGCTCTCCGTGACGGAGATTGGCACCCAGTGTGCAATCGGGACGATTGTGGTCAGGGCAAGAACGGTAAATCCCGTTAATCCCAGCGCCGTAAACCATATCCACGGTGCAATTTTTTGTTGGATTTGTCTTTGCATTTTTCTCCCTCACCGTATATTGGATGATTTTACTATTAATTACAAGGAATATTCTGCAAGCGATTGCAATTACCTGCCCTTGTAGCGGGTTTTTGTCCTCAGCTTGGTCTTGCAGCAGGGACACCTTACCTCGTGCCACTCCAAAAACACGGAGCAATACGAGCACCTTTTCTGTCCGTTTTCGTACCTTTTGCCGTTTTCCATCGGCTGGCCCTTATAGCGAACGCATATGCCTCTGCAGGATACCGACAACATGCTTATTCCCAGTCCGCGGGATTAAACTTGGAGGAATGCACCGCAAGCAAATGCGGTTAAACTGTATAAGAGACCTGTCCCAATACCCGATATTGGCCGCCAAAAAGACATCGAGCATAACATTTCGAATAGATGAAAAATACGACCAAACCCTGCGCAAGATGGCAGAGGAAAAAAGAATAAGCCTGAACACGCTCGCAAACCAGATCTTTGGGAATTATGCAGAGTTTGACACGTATGCGGAAAAATTTGGAATATTAAAAATCAGCACGGACACGTTCCGACGGATTTTGGCCGTAATGCCGCAAAAAGATCTCATGCTTGTGGCATCCACAGGCGGAAGCCAGGAAGCAAAGGAGTTCATCCTGTTCAAATGGAAGGAGGTAAACCACGAGACAGTAGTCGAATTCATCAAGACCTATTTTGGATACTGCGGTTACGGCAGGTGTGATATAGAGTCACGAGGTAGCAAAACGATGGTGAGCGTTCATCATGACCTTGGGGAAAACGGCTCGCTGTATCTCAAACATTATCTCGAGGCGTTGATATCGTCCACGCTGGAGAAAACCTGCAAAATTGTAATCACAAAGGACAGCGTCTCGCTGAGTTTCTGAATCTAGTCTCTGCCCGACCTGACATGGAAGTTGTTACAACACGTGCATTCTCTTTTGATGCATTCTCTTTCAATTCTGTGGTTGCAAAGACCACATTCGCAGTGTATTATCACGGCATAATTAGGGCGTTTTGAATATTTAATTCCTCTTGTTTTCCAGTGCCTGTGATAATATCTTTACCAGCTCAGAGTAGACAAACCCTGATGTGGCAAGGCCAAGCATTATCGCCCACTCGGTCACGTCCAGTGCGGCAAGACCAAAGACTTCCTGAGCTGGCGCATAGCTCATTATCACCAGTATTGCCACAGTCTCGGCAATAAGCGAGTATGTAAGCAATCTGTTGCCCAGTATCCGGCGGTTTACCACAACGTTTTGCAGGGATCTACACGACAAGGAAAAGAAGAGTTCAAAGAAAACCATCAGACCAAAGACCATGGTTCGGGCTTTGGAAACGGATTCGTCGGACTCCCAGCCGTTTGTCTCCAATAAAAGCCAGAACAGAGCCACCGTCACCACCGAAAGCAGTATGGGCACCCCCACCATCCATTTTTTGGTGCCGGAGAACACTCCCTTCCTTGGGTCCCGGGGCTTCTTCTTCATGATTCCTCTCTCCTCAGGTTCAAGCCCAAGTGCGATGGCAGGTGCACCGTCGGTTACCAGATTGAGAAAAAGTATGTGTTTTGCAAGAAGGGGCAGAGGCCAGCCGGCAATTATTGAAAAGGCGAGAATAAAGACCTCGCTTATGTTCGATGGCAGAAGGAAGACTAGGTACTTTCTGATGTTCTCAAAGATCTTCCTTCCCTCCTGTATGGCGGAGACAATTGTGGCAAAGTTGTCATCGGCCAAAACCATCGAGGCCGACTGCTTTGTTACCTCGGTCCCGGTAATTCCCATGGCAATGCCAATGTCCGCAGTCTTCAGAGCAGGGGCATCATTTATCCCGTCCCCCGTCATCGCAACGATATGTCCTCTGTTTTTGAAGGCATTGACGATCTTTATCTTGTCCTCTGGGGAGACACGCGAGTACACCCTGATGTCCTCCACGTACTCAGCTAAATCAGCAGCTGTGATTTTTTCAAGATCTACGCCTGACATTACCCTGTCGTGTCTATTCACTACCCCTATCTCCCTTCCAACGGCCATCGCAGTAAGCATGTGGTCACCAGTTATCATGACCACCTTGATGCCTGCATCCTTGCACTGCGAGACGGCCTCTACCACCTCCGTTCTTGGAGGATCAATCATCCCCACCATGCCAAGAAAGGTAAGGCCGGACTCCAAAGTGTCCGATGGGATCTTGTCGTCCTCAAGTTCCTTCCAGGAGAACGCAAGTACCCTCAACCCTGCAGATGCCATCGTTTCGTTGGCTTCAAGTATTCTTGCGTGTACCTCTCCATCAAGGGGGATTTTCATTCCGTCCTGCAGCACTGTGTCGCACTGCTCAAGTATCACCTCGCAGGCTCCCTTTGAAAAGACCTGCAACCCGGCTCGCGTCTTGTTGACCGTAGTCATCTTTTTTCTTTCAGAGGTAAATGGGATCTCAAATATTCTGGGATGGTCTGTGTCTGCCCGTTCCTTTACAATTCCTACCTTCTGAGCAAGTACCACAAGAGCAGCCTCTGTGGGATCTCCAATCACTCTGACCCCCTCGCCCTTCTTTGACACCAAAGAGTCATTACACAGGCACAGGCAGTAAGGGCAAGAAGTGCAAGATCTTGCTTACTTGCCTTGGAATAGTCTATACTGCCATCAAAGTCGTACCCTACACCGGTCACATCGGCGTACCCGTTATGGATGTAGACCTTTCTCACAGTCATCTCGCCTTTTGTGAGGGTTCCAGTCTTGTCACTGCAAATTACCGTGGTAGAGCCAAGTGTTTCCACTGCAGACAGCCTCCTAATGACTGCATTCTGCTTTGCCATCTTGTAGACTGCTATCATCAAAGAAGAGGTGATCACAGCAGGCAGTGCCTCGGGTACAGCTGCCACCGCAAGGCTCAGCCCCCATACCAACACCTCGATTATTTCGAACCCTCGCAAAAATGCAAACGTACTGATTACGCCAACTACTGATATCATTATTATCGTGAGAATCTTGCTAATGCCCTTCATTCGGGCTTCAAATGGGGTCTTTTGGATCTCTATTCTCTGGACACCTTTGGCAATTTTTCCCAATTCTGTTGACATGCCGGTGGCGAACACTACTGCCTTTCCCCTACCGTATGTTACCGTAGTCAATGTGTAGAGAATGTTCCTCCTTTCCGGCAGGGGGGACTCTTTTCTTATTGCACCTGATTCCTTCTGGATCGGAGTCGATTCGCCTGTCAGGACCGCCTCGTTTGTCTGCATGTTGAATCCCTCCAACAGGTACGAGTCTGCCGGCACAACGTCTCCGGCGTTAAGAAGGATTACGTCGCCTGGGACAAGCTCCCTCACATCTACGGTCTTCTGCTCGCCACTACGAAGAACATGTATGGTTGCAGCGGTCATTTTTATCAGCTCCTCTATTGCCTTTTCCGAGCGGAATTGCTGGACAAAGCTAACACTTACTGCCATTATGACTATGGAAATGATGACAAGAGAATCTACAATCTCGCCAACTAGGCTGGAGATTGCCGACGCGGCAAGTAGTATGACTATGAGGGGCTCTCTGAACTGCTTTAGCAGGACAGGGACAGCAGATTCGCGTCTTATCTTTTTGATTTCGTTATGACCATGATCTGCTAGCCTCCTTTCCGCCTCAAATTCCGTAAGACCTGCATCTGATGCACTAAGGTTTTGCAGAACTTGACTCTTTTCAAGTGTGTGCCAATCATTCCTAGTTCTTAGGTACTGCGACGGCTCCTCTTTGGACATCTTTGCAAAGTCTGACCTAAAACGATACTTAAATCACCGTCACAATCCCACAGTTGAATGCGTGTTGTGTGACATTGTCTTTTAGCAGAAATTAACATGGTGAGAATTTTGCAAAATCACCGTAATTCACACTGTTGCCTCTCTTACATGTTAAAACAAAATTACCAGTCCTGACTGTGAAAAATTTGATTCAGCAATATCTGAAATTGTGAGTACACCTGATCACTTTGCGCCGGTTCCTGATGTATCCTGCAGATATCTGGTGCTATCTTACAATAAGAACGGGGCATTTGACAGTTTGCAAAACTCCGCTTGCCACACTACCAAGTATCATCTTGCTCCAACCCGTTCTACCATGTGAGCCCATGGCTATAAGATCAATTTTTTGCTCTTTCGCATAATCTGAAAGCCCCTTTGCTGTTTTAGATTCCTGTATGATCTTTGAACCGAATTGTATGCCTGATTCTTCTGCCATCTTTTCAAGCTCCAAATGTTCTGCCTTGGCTGCCTTGTACTGCCTCTTAAAATCTTGATCCGCTATGCGGCTATCAACGTACCAAGAGCCAGAATAGTATTTGCCTATGCAAGTTACTACTGTGATCTTGGATCTGTGCGTTCCTGCCATTTCCAAGGCGACCTTGAATGCATGTCTTGCAAGCTTTGAGCCGTCATAGGGAACCATTATGTTTCTAAAAAGCATAACCATGTGTTACCTTTCGTGATTATAAAATGTGGTGTGATTATCAAACTCAATAATTTACGGGCCTACACATGATGGCGTATTTTTCCTTGAAGGTGTTTTGCGAAATTTCATCGGTAATACACATGGCCCTCTAAGGGATCGCCCGAATAAAATTTTGGACGGTTTCGCATTAGTGGTTGTAGTCCCGAGCGAAGGATTTGAACCTTCGACAACCCGGTTTCTGTGTATGCCTAGGTAGGCTGACTTCGGTTAGCCAATAGCCAACCACTACAGCCGGAAGCTCTACCAGGCTGAGCTAGCTCGGGACAAAATTTGTCGTATTACCCTTCCATTAAATACTATCGATAAAACTGGGGCGCGGGGATTTGTTATGTCGCACCGATCAAAAAAATATTAAATACAGTCCAAGCGGCACAATTGAGGTGTCAGACATGCTTGAAGGCTATGCGTGCGTTCCATACACGCACGACCATCAGTCAATCGAGATAAAGGACAACTGGCAGGAATCAAAGAACGTGGAGAGCATGTACTTTGTCACGGCCACATTTTCCGACGACAGCAAGCCCTACTTTCCGTCCCACGCAAACCACTATCTTTTGGCAAAGTACGGCGACGACTCGAAAATAATAAAGGACATTGAAAGACACAGGCAGGAAAAGACGGCCTTTCTGTTCAACACCAGCAGCGAGCTCTTTGAGAGGGACGTTGACGGGACGATGAACTTTGTATCCGTGTACTATATGGAATACTCAAAATCCGACGAGGATCTGTCTGATCTGGCGATGGTCGTATCAAAAAATGATCGCGTCAGCAAGGCCTCGACTGCAGACATGCACACATATTCGACGGAGCCGACAAAATTCACCTTTCCGTACAAGGAAAACATCGTAGTCCTTGAGGTCTCGAGCCAAAAAAGCCACCAGAGCGTCAACAAGTACTGTGAGATGACAAGACGAAACGTGTGCAGAAAGGGGATAACGATGACAAATCTGGTCGGCCTTTCGATCCTAGAGAAGCTGAAATAGATCTCGTGGTGAAAAATCCCCTTCACAAATGTTAAATATTGATCAAAAATTGATTTTCCTATGAGCAAGCCTGCCGAACTCGGTTCTCTGAAGATCGGCTCCTACATCCTGCTACCGGTGTCTGATCAGCCGACGGGCGAGCCGTGCAGAATAATCGAATACGACACAAGCAAGCCCGGAAAGCACGGCGCGGCAAAGGCAAGAATTGTGGGCGTTGGCATATTTGACAACCAAAAGCGCCCCCATGTAAGCCCTGTGAGCATGCAGGTACACGTCCCACTGATTGACAAGCGAGTGGGCCAGATAATCTCGATAACCGGCGAACAGGTCCAAGTGATGGACAACGAAACGTTTGAGACCATGGACATCCAGATGATAGACGACGAGGTCCAAGGAAAGCTCGAGCAGGGCCAGATGGTAGAATACTGGAAGGTAATGGACCGGACCAAGGTAATGAGAATAAAAAGCTAGACACTCCAGTTTGCAGACAACGAACACACTACTCCCTTTATCCAGATCTCACATAACACACAGAATGCAAAAACAATACTGCCACGCATGCAAGGAGGGGGCAAGTCAGTGCGTTTCCGTTAACGAGGAACACGAGTATGCCCTACTGCGAACAAACCTACGCTGCCAATCTTGCGGAAAACCCCTGATTCAGTAGATCTGCAAATGGCGGCTTCCCAATTCGATGTATGCCTGATCACTCTGTGATCAATTCCACTTTTGATATTTGTATATGCCATAAATATTGCAAGTATGAAATCATACCCAATGGGCGAGGAGACGATTCTGGTCAAGTTCAGATTCGACGACGAGTCGGAGCCAAAGGTGGGTAGGTTTACCTATGAGCAGTATGACAACCTGCGCTCCCTGCCAGTTGTAGTTGAATGCAAGATAATCAGCGAAGGAAAGCCCACACTTAGCGAGTCCGACATGGAAACAATAAACAAAAAGATAAGCGAGGCGTGCGGCAGCGACAAGGGCCACACCTCCAGACTGTCAAAATAGGCAACTGCCAGATACAAACCATGATCTTTGAATGACTAAATAATGCGGCAGGTGCGTTATCGTGGGTGCTGATGATGAGTGGAAAAGCCGTCTGACCTTTGATGACGATTATGAGTGATGAGGCATCCAATATCTTTAGTTAATGGGGGCACGGCAGGTATTCTGATTTGAATCTTGCAGCACTATTCTCCGGCGGAAAGGACAGCACCTATTCTATCTACAAGGCAAGGCAAATGGGCCATGAGGTGTCATGCCTTGTCACAATAATGCCGCACTCTCCGGAAAGCCACCTGCTGCACCACCCGAACATACGGCACACGTCCTTGCAAGCAGAGTCGATGGGCATTCCACAAATAGTCTCAACTGCAGACTCGGAAAATACGGGAGACGAGCTGGAGGTGCTGCGGGCGTTGCTGACTGAGGCAAAGGCAAAGTATGGAATACGGGGAATCGTCCACGGGGGGATACTGAGCGAGTTCCAGAAGGGCCGTTTTGAAAGTCTGGCAAACGATCTTGGCCTGCAGGTGGTTGCGCCGCTCTGGAAGATGGACCAAAGACAATACATGCACGATCTGCTCAACTCCGGGTTTGAGTTTGTGATATCGTCAGTGTCGTGCGACGGCCTTGACGAGTCATGGCTTGGCAAAAAAATCACAAACGACGATCTGGAAAAACTGGAATCTCTTTCGGAAAAGTACAAGTTCAATCTCAGCTTCGAGGGGGGCGAGGCAGAGACCTTTGTGACAAACTGTCCTCTTTTTAAAAAGCTAATCGAAATATCCGAGTCGACCAGGCTCTGGGACGGCTGCCGTGGAACCATTGAAATACTCCAAGCCGGCATAATGGATCAGTGCTAGACAACCTGAAGACCAGCCTTCGGGCTGCAATCAAAAAAATCGTAAACTCGTCCGGAGTGGATGAGGCACTCATAAAGGAGCTGGCAAAGGACGTCCAGCGCGCGTTGCTGCAGGCGGACGTGAACGTCAAACTTGTGCTTGAAATTACAAAGAATCTCGAATACCGTTCCCTGAACGAGAGCCCGCCGCCGGGGCTGTCAAGAAAGGACCACATCGTAAAGATCCTGTACGATGAGCTTGCAAATCTCTTGGGAAAGGAAAACGAGTTTGCCTTCAAGCCGGGCAAGCTAAACAAGGTGCTGATGCTAGGAATACAGGGAAGCGGCAAGACGACCATCACAGGCAAGCTCTCAAAATTCCTAACAAAGCAGGGGTACAAGGTCGGAGTTATAGGCGCGGACACCTACAGGCCGGGGGCGCTTGTTCAGCTAAAGACAAACTGTGAGAAGGCAAATGTGGAAGTGTACGGCGAGGAGGGAAACAAGGACTCGCCTCAAATAGTCAAGAACGGCCTGCATTTTTTTGCAGATTCGGGCCTTGACATCATTCTGATAGACACCGCAGGGAGACACAAGGAGGAAAAGGACCTGCTGGATGAGATGAAGGAGATAAGCAAGGTTGCAGAGCCGGATCTTGCGCTCTTGGTAATAGACGGCACGATAGGGCAGCAGTGCTACAGCCAGGCAGAATCGTTCCACAAGACCGTCCCAGTGGGAGGGATAGTGATAACAAAGCTTGACAGCTCCGCAAAGGGCGGAGGAGCGCTTGCGGCATCCGCTGCCACCGGGGCCAAGATAATGTATGTCGGAACGGGCGAGAGAATAGACGACCTTGAGCTTTTCTCGCCAACTAGGTTCGTCGGAAGGCTGCTCGGAATGGGTGACATACAGGCACTTCTTGATCTTGCAAAGAGGCTCGAGTCCGAGGCAGACGATGTGAGGATGAAGAGGATCTCGTCGGGCAAGATGAACATGGACGACTTTTACTATCAGCTTGAGGAGGTCACAAAGGTGGGCTCGCTCCGGGGCCTTCTTGACAGCATGCCCGGGCTGTCCGGGATGGTAAAGGAGGACCAGCTGGACCAGATGGAGGATCGCGTACAAAAATGGCGCTACATAATCCAGTCCATGTCAAAGAAGGAAAAGGCTGACCCGGACCTTCTAAACTCGTCCAGAATAAAGCGCATAGCCAGGGGCTCTGGGTGGCCAGAGCACGAGGTCAAGGAACTGCTCAAAAACTACAAGAACTCAAAGGGAATGATGAAGGCCGCAAAGGGGCGCCAGATGCAGGGCTTTATGCGAAAAATGGGCCTTGGCTAGCAAAGAAAGATTACCAAGTGAACTGAATTCCTGACGTGAACAAAAAACAGCTTGCGGAGGTCCTTGGCTTATCAGAAAAGATACTCGAGGAGTTCGATCTGTGTGATCACTGTCTTGGCAGGATCTTTGCAAAAAGACTGCGCCTCCGATCCGGCCAGCGACTTGGGAAAAAAATCCACAGCACCCTGAAAATAAAAAACACAAAGTGCTACATCTGCAAGAACATCTTTGAGGCGCTGCCACTGTACACGCAAAAGATGCTGGATGCCTCAGAATGCTACCGCTTCAGGACGTTCCTTGTGGGCTCCAAGCTGCGTCCCTCGGTCCTTGACCGGGACGACAACGTCCGCTCAAAGTTCCGGCTCAGGGGGATGGACTCGATAAAGGCAGCGGTGACAAAACGCCTCGTAACACAGTTTGCAAAAAAGACCAAAAAAAGCCTCCGCTCAAATGAGCCGGACGTCACGTTCACTATAGACTTTAAGACAGAGTCGTGCCAAGTCCAGTCAAAACCTCTGTACCTGCTTGGCAAATACACAAAGCAGGAGCGGGGTATACCGCAAAAGCAAAGGCCGTGCGAGAACTGCAGCGGAAAGGGCTGTGTCACGTGCAGCCAGCACGGGATGACCGAGTTTGACAGCGTCGAGGGGATGATCTCAAAGTTCCTCTTTGAGCGGTTTGGAGCGTCCCAGACGAGGATCACCTGGATTGGGGGGGAGGACAGCTCAAGCCTGGTGCTCGGCTCAGGCAGGCCGTTCTTTGTCAAACTGCTGAATCCAAAAAAGCGCAATGTGAGGCTGCCAAAAAAAATCAGGGCCGGTAGAATAGACATCCACAACATGGGCCCTGCAGGCAGGCCTCCTGCAAACCCGGTCCAGTTTGAATCAAAGGTGGTTCTTCTCATATCCTCGGAAATGCCCATTCCCAAGAACGCACCATCAAGACTTTGCGCGCTAGAGGAGGGCAAGATAGCAATATACGAAAACTCTGGAAAGAGGGCGGTCAAGTCAGTAAGGAACATCTCTTGCAGGGTGCAGTCGGAAAACACGCTACTACTATCCATGACTGCGGAGGGCGGTCTTCCCATGAAGCACCTTGTGAGCGGCGAAAACGTATTCCCAAACGTTTCTGACCTGCTGGAGGTTCCGTGCCGATGTGAAACCTTTGATTTCAAAGAAATCAAGATACTAAACTAACACTTTTTACGTGCAGGTTTAGGATATTTTCCGTTGGATCACTTGGTGAGGGCAAGGGAGGCATCTGAGAAAGGACAGATACCGCAGGCAGTCTATGAAAAAATAAAGGAGAGATTCTCGCTTGTGGCAGAGGGAATCAAGAGAATAGAAAAGGCGTCCGGAACGCAGTATCCTGTATCGTATGTGGAACCGTCCGCAATCCTCACCGGCTCACCCGACGTTGCCTTTGGATACGGAATCCTGTATGCCAGGACGCTTCCCGTGTTCTTTGAGGAGCGCTTCCAGGTGGTGATTCAGATATCCGCACCTCTTGTAGCCTTTGGGCTGAAGGGGACTATACACGCAATACTTGCACACGAGTTCCTGCACTATCTTGAGCTGGTAAGAAAGGCCTCAAGGATGGAACTCGTATCGGATGAGATTTCCTCCAACCTCTTTGAGAACGTTTACGCCGACAGCACGCGCCTCTTTGAGCCGCGGGCCGTGTTTGACGACAAGACCCTGCTCACCCATATAACAAAAAAATTCCCGGCCGGATTCAAGGACTACAAGCTCGACGACAAGACCGAAAAGATGTGGGTCTCAAAGGGGCTACCGGTCACAAAAATAACACTTGATGCCAATACCGTAAAGCTCTCCGCAGAGTCCATCGCCAAGGTTGCGTGGGATCCTGCGCTTCTTGCAAAAATTCAGGAATATGAAGAACGAGAGTCGAAACTAAGAAAACGAAAGATCTACTGAATAAACTCTGTAAGCCCGCACTTGCCGCAGGTCCGCCTGTTCTTGTGCTCGGACATAAAGACGCCCTTGCCGCAGCGTGAGCATATCTTGTGGGTTCTGGTCGCCTTTTCCCCCTCTACCTTGTAGTATGCCGCAATTCCCTTTGACTTCTCTGCACCTTTCTTTCCGGCCATTATGATGACTCCTTGGTCTCCTCTGCAGGCGGAGCCGCCTTTGCCTTTGCCTTTTCAAGCCTTGCAAAGATCACCGGATTTACCTGTTTTTTTGCCAGGTCCTCGTCGTCATATACGTAGAACGTGGCAGTTATCTCCGGCCTCCCACTGTGGTTTTTCATAGATATCGGGATTATCACCTTGCCGTCAAGGTTGAACTGCTTTGAGATCATGTCGGCCGCTTCAAGCTTTTTTAGCTTGCCACCGGCTCCCCTAAAAGTGCACACTAGCTCCCTTCTTGACAGAAAGGTGTTGTTTACATCGCTTACGGTCTCTATTGCCGACATGTATTCCAACTCGAATCAGTATTTCATATAAACCTACTTTGGGCACCAAGAAGGAATTTAAGAAAACAGCACAACCACTCGGCATGGACAGATTCATGCTCCACCTAAAAAACACAGGGTTCTGCCCATCTGACACCGGAAAACTCTTGGCAGACGCAAGAAATCTCGCAGGCGGGCTTGACGCGATAATCCGCGACTGTAGGGTGGCGACAAAATACGTAGAGTTTGACGTTTCCACAGACAAGTCAAACATGGACGCCATGGTCCAGAGGCTGGCCCCGATTGCGCCGCTTGACCACGCCAGGCTGGTGACGGAAGAGCATATGGAAAAAGAGGAGGCAATCAAGCTCGGCGTCTTTTACTTTAATGAGGAGCGGTTCTGGGAGGCGCACGAAGTGCTTGAGGGAGTCTGGAAAAGGTGCTATGAGGGGGAGCGGGATCTGGTGCAGGGGATAATCTTAGTTGCCGCAGCCCTTGTCCACTACCAAAAGGCAGAAGACGGCATCTGCCTGTCGGTCTTTGGCAGGGCGCTTGAAAAGCTTGCAAAGTCGTCAGGGGCGTACCACGGGATAGATGTGGACGCGCTGCGCCAAAAGGTAGGGCGCATGGTGGACTCTGGGCAGGTATCGCTGTTTTCTATTTGATGAGCTGCAGCGCAGTCTTGAGCACCTGGGCGCCCTCCAGCAAACCAATGCTTCCCATCCTTGCGCTCTTTTCGGTGTACCGCGCACTGTTGTCCTTTTTGACCGAGTCGCCTGAGACCAGAACCGGCACGGGGTCATCTGAGTGGCCCTTGTTGATGCAGGGCGTGGAGTGGTCCGCAGATATCACCACTGCGACCTTGCCCGTGTCGATGCTGTCAAGCAGGGTGCCAAAGAATCTTTTGTCTATCTCCTCTATGTTCTTCATCTTTCCTATCGCGTCCCCGTCGTGTCCGAACTCGTCCGGCCCCTTTAGGTGCACGTATATTGCGTTCTCTGTATCCATGGCCTTTGCAGCAACGCGCGCCTTTTCCTCATAGTCTGTCAGGCCCCCCGCATTGAACGTCTTCATCTTTAGTATCTCGGCAATGCCTATCTCTACTGGCATGTCCACTATGCATGAAAATCTGAGCGAGTACAGGTCGTTAATGGGAACTGTCTTTGGGTAATGGTTCCCCGCATCGCGAAGCAGGATGCTGTTGAGCAGCTTCTTTCCCTCCTGCCTGCGCCTCTGGTTTGTCGCACTCTTCTCAAGTATCTTTAGCGACTGCTCGGTGAACTCGTTTACCAGCTTTGCCGTAAGCGGGGCATTTGGTATGTCCTTTAGAGGAAGGCATCGTTCGATTTTGAGATAGTCCCCGACCGCCTTTGCAATCCCCATTCCGTCAACCCTTGAATATGCGGGGTCAGTGTTGGTTATCTCTGCGGAAAGCGGCTGCCCCTCGCACCTTATCCTGACTACCACCCTGTGTCCTATCGTGGGCGCCACCACGACCGAACTTGGAACTGAAAACCGGATCTTTTCCTCTATCTCCTTTGAGACCGCAACTGCGTCATCACGCTCTATCTTTCTTCCCGCACGCCTGTCGACTATGATTCCGTCATCGTCAAGTGTGGCAAAATTTCCACGAAGCGCAAGGTCGCCGTCCTTAAAATCAATACCTGTGCCGATGGCCTCAATCACGCCGCGGCCTGCGTATTCTGAATGCTGGAACTTGTATCCTAGCATGTTAAAGACCGCGATGTCTGATTCGGGGGCGATGCCCTTTCCGACCGATATGACCTCTCCCATGGCGCCGTTTTTTGCGAGCCTGTCAAGGTTGGGCGTCTGGGCATAGTCAAGCGGCGTCTTACCTTTCAGATCAGGATGCGGAAGATCTCCTATGCCGTCAAGTAACACGTAAACCATCTTTACATCGGATTCTTCTGCCATGTCCCCCTTCTCAGCTTTCTGCTGTCCACCAGATCACTTTAAACTTTCCAGAATTTCCGGTAAACCGGGCGATCGTGCGAAAAAGGTTTTATCATGCGCGTAATAAGAATATCGAATATGGGGAGCATGAGAAAAGACTATGTCTCTGAACGGTTCGTGATAATATCTCCAAATGAGAACCACAAGGAGGAATCAAAAAAATGCGCGTTCTGCCCCGGAAACGAATCCATGACAAACCCATCACTGCTTTCTCTTGTCGCAAAGGACGGGATGCTCCAGAGGCTTCAGGACAGCGAGGACAACTATGTCGTGGGCTGGACGGTCAGGGTCTTTGAGTCAAAGGCTCCGGCAGTCACCGTGTCGGCAGAGAACTCGTACTCTGAGAGGCCGCTTTACAGCGAGCCTGCCTACGGATACCACTATATCGTCGTGGCCTCAGAAAAGCACAAGGACTCACTCTCAACGCTCCCGGTAGAGCAATGGTCAAACATACTCGTGGTCATACAAGACCGCCTCCGGTGGCTCTACACGCAGAGGGGAGTCACGTATGTCTCAATTTACGTAAACCATGGAAAGGAGGCGGGCAGCATAACGCCACACCCACACATCAACATGGTCACATTTTCAACAATACCGCCCATAATAGAATCGGAGGCCGAATCCTCGCACAGGATACTAAATGAAAAGGGGGCGTGCCCGCTTTGCCAGACCGTAAACACCGAGACCGGCGGCCCAAGGCAGATTCTGCAGACCGAAGGCTTTGTGGCGTTCTGCCCGTGGGCCCCGTCACACCCGTTCGAGTTCTGGGTCTGCCCAAAAAAACACACGACCAGCTTTTCCAAGATAACTCAAAAGGAGATAAACGACCTCTCGCTCATACTGAGGGCGACGCTTGGCGGGCTGACGACGTCTCTTAAGAACGTGGCCTTCAATCTGGCGTTCCACCTGTCTCCTGAAAAGAAAAACTCAAGGCAGATTCACTGGCACATAGAGGTGTACCCTCTTACCACGGCATGGTCCGGACTTGAGCGGGGTTACGGCGTGTTCCTCAACTCCGTCACGCCAGAGCAGGCAGCGGAGCAGCTCGGGGCCGCGTGCAGAAAAGAGCTCGCAGGGCTTGTCGGAATAATCTGACCCCGCCAGTATTTTCAATGTTATTTGTGTCTGCATAACGCAGTGTGCATGTTGCAAAATAATTTTAGGACGGCTGCAACTGCAGATCACGATCGAAAACACACACCAAGTCTTTTGCTAACTTGATTTTGGAGGGAGCGGTAGTGTTAATTATTATTAATGACTCAAAAAAATCATGGATCACCACCATTTTCACGGAAACAATGTCCCCCATGTGAACCTGCGTCCGGACATGACGATGGAGGATCTAATTGATGTTTACTCAAAGATCGGTTACAACGGAAGACAGCTGGGACAGGCGGCAAAACTTTTCGCGCGAATGATAGAAAATGACGCTACAATCTGCCTTACGATATCTGGCGCCCTGACGCCCGTCGGGTTTGGGGGTATATTCAAGACCCTCATTGAGAGGGGGTTCGTGGACTGGATTGTAACGACCGGCGCCAACGTGTACCATGAGGATCACTTTGCGTGGGGCCTACCTGTAAAGCAGGGGCACTGGGAGGTCGACGACAACGAGCTGTACAAAAAGCAGATAGTTAGGATCCGCGACATCTACCTAAAGTTTTACGAGACCCTGGAGGCGGAGGATCAGGTCATACAAAAAATGTTCAAAGAGAACATGGTGAACCGGCCGTTTACGACCGCAGAGTTTTCCAACATAATAGGCAAGATAAGCTCGCAAAAGGCCAAGTATCCTGAGCGGAGCTTTGTCAACACCGCATACAGGTACGACGTTCCTGTGTACATTTCCACGCTGAAGGACTCCTCGCTTGCCCTCAACCTTGCGGTGCACAGGCTGCGCGGCAAGTGCTACTACCTTGACCTGGCAAGGGAGATTCTGGAACAGGGGGCGATTCTGCACAACTCCAAAAAATCCGGAATAATAGAGCTTGGGGGAGGCGTCCCAAAGAACACGGCCCAGCAGACTGGCCCGTTGCTCGACCAGATACTTAGGCAGGGCCACAAGGGGCAGGACTATATCATGCAGATAACTGACGCGCGACCCGATACAGGGGGGCTGTCAGGTGCAACACTGCAGGAAGGAAAGAGCTGGGGCAAGGTACAGGATGCCCACAACGACGTTATCACAGTGTATGCCGACACGACCGTGGCGTTCCCGCTTCTGGCACTTTACGTCCTGAGCACGCAGAAGCCAAGAAAACCAAAGCGACTCTACACGAAGCTTGGCCAGTATTATGAGCAGCTAAAGGAGGACTATTTCAAAAACGGCGACAGGTTCTACGACCTGCTTGACGACGACTATGTCCTGAAGAGGGAAATGATGGACATCGAAGTCTAGCGTCTCACCACGCCCTGACATTCACACCGTTTATTTATCTACTGGGGATATTCCGTGTATGGCAATTGAAAAATATCTTGCAATTGCAAGCCTCGGACTGTTTGTCATGTTTGCGGCCGAAATCATCACGCTTTACGTGTATCTGATGGATCCTCATTACGAGGTGGAGCCTGAGCCTAAGATTCTGATGTATATCTCGATAGGTGCTGCGCCCGCAATGTGCATTGCCGGAACCGCGTTCATCTTGGCAAAAAAATACGGCTCAAAACAGATAGGCGCGATAATTATCGCTGGGGGTGCAGTGCTCCTTGTGGGCATGGCGTATGCGAACACACTGGTCCAAGACATCGACAAAAACTATGTTGTGTTCACAGTAGAGTTCCTGCCGCCACTATTCATGGGCGTGTCAATCCCGATAATGGGTATAGGGGCATACCTTTTCAAGACAAAGCAGCGGCCTGTAAAGGAATATTTCTAGTGGTCGTACCGCATACCGTACGAATTCTCCTTAAAGCCAAGCTTCTCGTAGAACGGCTTTACGTCCTTCTGGCAGTCGAGGATGGTCTTGTAGCAGCCGTGCTCCTCTGCGTATTTTAGGGCAAATTTGATCAGCACTTTGCCTATGCCTGAGCCTTGCACCTCCTTTGAGACTACGACATCTTCTATGTGCCCGACCTTTCCGCCGTCGTGGATGAACTTTTGCTCGATTAGGAGCGTGGTGGCGCCGACAACGCTCCTGCCTTTCTCCGCAACAAAGATGATGTGATCCGGATTCTTCCTTATTTTCCTGAGGATGGATTCTGATCTTCTCCGGTCCATGCCGCTTGCGCTGCGCAGACTGTCAAGAGATTCTAGGAACCCCGCCCTGAGGTCAGACTTGCGTATCTTCCTTACCTTTACTGGATCAGATCTTGCCAAGCTTTTCACGGAACTGCTCATATGCCTTTTTGTATGATGACTTGTCGCCAATGTCGATAAATCCGTTCTTTACCATGTAACTGCTGACTGTCTTTTTCTTAGCCAAGGCCTTGCGTATTACATCGTCCATCCCAAAGGGCTTGCCCTGTGGGATCATCCCAAAGACTCCTGGCTCCATGACGTAGCAGCCTATGTTGATGTTTGCAGTGATCTCGGGCTTTTCGTTCCACGCGGTGACCCTGCCCGTGGCGGTAGTCTCTATCACACCGTACTTTATGTTTGTCTTGTATTCGTGGAGGCTCATGGTTATGAATGCCTTTTTGGACTTGTGCTGCTTTACCATCTGACCTAGATTAAAATTAAAAACCGAGTCTCCGTAGATGCACGCAAACGTATCGTCGATGAACGGCTCTGCAGTCTTTAGCTGACCGGCAGTAGCAAGCGGCTTGTCGGCCACGGCGTACTCTATTTTGACTCCGAACCTGTTTCCGTCCTCAAAATAATCCTCAATGGTTTTTCTAAGATAGCTTACGCAAAGAATGATTTCTGTTATCTTGTTTTTCCTCACCCATGATACTAGGTGTTCAAGAAGGGGCTTCTCGCCAAGTGGCAGCATGGGTTTTGGCAGAAAGGTGGTGTACGGCTGCAGCCTTGTTCCAAGACCGCCGGCCAGTATGACAGCTTTCATGAATCATAAGTGAAAATACAGACTATTTATGTTCAGTTACGTAAATTGCGTCAAACTAGGAATCTAGAAACTTGAGCTTTGCAATAACGTCTCTTGGGTTTCTTCCAAATACGATTATCATTGGCTCCTTTCCGATATCGCCTGTGTGGTATACGGCGTCAGGGGCGGAGGACGACTTTTTCACAGCACTCTCTATGCCCCACGATACGGTGCCGTTCTCCTTTGACTTTGTTGCATGCGGCTCCTCCGTTCTGTCGTAGCTTTTTATTTTCATTCCTGCCCTTCTCATCTTTTTTAGCGTCGCCTCATCGAACTTTATGTTGACTGCTGACCTGATCTTTGGAAATCTTTTCCGCATTGCAAGTACCGCAGCTCCCACGTGCCGTGATCCGCCGTACTGGATACCGCCTGCCACTGCGACCCTGTCGCCGACCTTGACGATTCTACCAAGAACGCCGGCAACTCCCTCAGCTGATTCTGCATCGGGCTTTGCATACACAAAGTTCGTCTGCACCTCCGGTATGAGGGATGCAGCACCGCTCATTTCCTGGAACTTTGCTATCGCTGCCGCAAGGTCCTCCAGCAGTACGTCCTTTTTGGGATCTGTGATCATGACGCCCCTGCCAAGGGCCTTGGCGCCCCTGATTGCTTCGAACGTAAACTCTTTTGCAAGCCTTACCGCCGCCACGATGTCTTTTTTCTGCGCAACGGCGTGAGAGAGTGCAATCGCAAAATTGCATCCACTCCCGTGCGTCTGTACGTCCATCTTCCTTCCGGATATGATGTGATATCTGCTGCCGTCGAAAACAAAATCCGATATCCTGCCCACCTCAAGCTCGCATCCGGTGATCACTGCATTTTTTGCCCCAAGGGCAGTTATCTTTTTTGCAGCATCCTTCAGATCGTCAAGCCCCCTTATGCTGATGCTGGAAAGCATCTCTGCCTCCCGCACGTTGGGCGTCACTGTGTGGGCAATTGGCAAAAGCAACTTTTTCATGCTTGATATGGCCGCCTCCTTTAGCAGGACTCCACCGGTGGTCGATACCATGACTGGGTCTACGATTACTGGGGCCGTCACGCCCTTGAGGCATGTGCGGATCTTCGATATGGTTGCAGAGTCGTACACCATCCCTATGCTCACTGCGTCAACAGTGTGATCTGCGAGCACTGATTCAATCTGCCTTTTTATCATGACCGGGGACACAGGCTCCGTTCCTACAAAAGTGGATGTGTTCTGCGCAGTTATCGCAGTTACGACGCAAAAGCAGTGATCCCCAAGTGCCGATGCTGCCCTGATGTCGGCCTGTATACCTGCGCCTGATGAGGGATCTGATCCTCCTATGGCCAGTATGTTCAACATGTTGACTTGCACGCACCCACGTATAGCATTTTGCGACGCTATCTGCGTTTTGCAAACGCTCACCCATTGTTTAAATCTGGTCGCATCATACTAATCCCATGGGAACACAGCTTGGTGCTGCAAGGCGCGGTGTCATAACAGATGAGATGAAGCAGGTTGCTCGGGACGAGGGCGTAACACCTGAATGGCTGCGAGCAAGAATCGCAACAGGCTCTGTGATAATTCCCGCAAACAACGCAAGGACGCAAAAGGTCCACCGTGTAGGAATAGGACGGGGACTGAAGACAAAAGTCAACGTCAACATAGGCACGTCCACGCTGAAAGTTGATCTTGACGAGGAGATTGCAAAGGCCAAGATTGCAGTCAAGCACCACGCCGACACCATAATGGATCTTTCTGACGGCGGCGATGTCCGCAAGGTGAGGCAGACTCTGCTGGAGGCCGCGCCCATCACATTCGGAACCGTCCCGATTTACGAGGCATACAACCGCGCAGTTGAAAAGCACAAAAACCCGATGGACCTCACTGAGGATGACTTTTTAAACGCATTTGAGAACAACGCAAAGGACGGAGTAGACTATACGACAATCCACTCCGGAATATCAAAAGAAATAGCAAAGCGCATCCTAAAGGTGCAAAGGTACGGTGGGGTTGTGAGCAAGGGCGGCACCATTACGGCTGCCTGGATGCTAAAATACGACAAGGAAAACCCGTACATCACGCATTATGATTATCTTTCAGAGGTTGCCAGAAAATACGATGTCACGTTCAGCCTCGGCGACGCGCTAAGGCCTGGCTCCATACTGGACTCCCATGACGAGCTCCAGGTACAGGAGATGATAAACATCGCACGCCTTGTAAAACAGGCCCATGAGAAGGACGTGCAGGTGATGGTGGAGGGGCCAGGGCACGTGCCGTTAAACGAGGTGGCAGCAAACGTGCGGCTAGCCAAGTCGCTCATAGGGGACGTCCCATACTATGTACTAGGACCGCTTGTTACCGACATTGCATCAGGATATGACCACATATCCAGCGCCATAGGGGCGGCAATTGCCGCGAGCGAGGGCGTTGACCTTTTGTGCTATCTTACTCCGGCAGAACACCTTGCCCTACCGAACGTGGAGGAGGTCCGTGCCGGATTGATTGCGTACCGAATTGCGGCGCACGCAGGTGACCTTGTAAAGCTCAGAGAAAAGGCCATCATATGGGACATGAAGATGACCGAGGCAAGAAGGACTCTTGACTGGGAAAAACAGATTGCCCTGTCGATAGACCCAGAAGAGGCGGCGCGAATCCACAACAGGGTGGGGCAGCACACCGGAAACAACGTACCATGCACGATGTGCGGAGGCGCATGCGTTTACGTGATGCTGCCGCAGCAGAGAAAATACACAAAAGAGCAGGATCTACAGCAGGTTGGACAGGACGTCAGCTAGGCTCGGCACCGTCTCGTACCTGTGAATCTCCTTCACGTCAATCCATGCATACGATGTGTTCTCCCAGTTCAGAAGGATCTTCTGCCCGTCCGCCTCAAAGAGGAACGGAAAGATTACCCACTCGTGGTCAGGATACTGCGGAGATGACACCGTCATCTGCCTGCCTGCCTTTAGGAGCCTCACTGCATCCACCATGATTCCCGTCTCCTCATAGATCTCTATTTTGGCGCGGGAAAGCGGCTCCTCGCCCTCCTCGATTATCCCGCTGACGCCTCCCCACAACCCTTTCATGCTTTTGACCTTTTGGCTTCGCTTGAGCAGGAGAACTTTTTCGTTGTTTGTTACAAAGGATGTTACGATTTTTGTCGAACGCATATGCTGCTATTTTTCAATAGCATTTATCATGGTGTTAAGCTTTTTGTAAGAGTCCTCCAAGTTGGAGTTCTTTGCAAGCCCCTCCTGCACTGACTTTATGTAGTTGCTAATGTCCTCCGACTTTGCCTCCTGTATGTCCGTCAGCAGGCGCCCGACGTCCTTCCAAAACTCCTCTGCCGGCCTTCTTATCTCCGGGTTTGAGATTATGGTCTCGATAAGGTCCGGCGACTCTGTCATGATGCTCTCTGAGAGTATCTTCTGCACCTTGAACGTGGTCCCGGACATTCTTTCTGTGAGGCTTATCTTGTCGTCCTTTGCAAGTATGTTTGCAAGTGCCAAGTTTACAAGGTGCGTCAGGCCCAGTATTACTGCAATCTTTTTGTCGTGTTCTGCGGCATCGATGGTGACAAAGTTTGCCCCCTCAAAGAGCGTCTTGACAAGGGCGAGCTCCTTCTTTGCGTCCTTGATTGGGATTGATATGATGTTCTGGCCCTTGATCTTCTTTGTCCCAGGACCAAACATGGGGTGGATGCAGACAGGGTTTATCTTGGTGGGGATCTTTAGCAGAGCAGCTGCTGTCTTTGACTTTTGCGAAGATATCTCGATAAGATAGGAGCCGCGCCTCATCTCCTTTGCGATGAGCCTGATTATCTCCGGGGTCCTCCTAGTTGGTGTGCAAAGTAGGACGATGTCGCTGTTCAGGATTGCACCTACAAGAGACTCCGCCTTTTTGACCGTCTTGTCGGTTATGGGGGATTCGGAATCATACCCTGTGACCTCGTACTCCATTGAGCTAAAATACTTGACAAACCACTGGCCCATCTTGCCGCCGGCGCCTATAATCGTGATATTTTTTTTCATCTAAAGTCCCTTCAAAACACTGTCCAATATCTTTATTCCTTCCCTCAGCGTGTCCTCGTCCTGAGCTACGGATATCCTGATGAATCCCTTGTAGTTGCCAAATCCCTCTCCGGGAGCCACGGCCACGCCGCTGTCCAGCAGCCTGTTTGTGAATGATGTGCCGTCAAATCCCTCCTTTTTCGGTCTTGCAAATACGTACATGGCCCCATCGGGTACTTCAAACTCCAAGTTAATCTTCTTTGCCTCCGCCACTACTGTGTCGATCTTTGACTTTATTGCCCTTTTGAACCCAGAAAGGTCCGAATTCAGCGCCTTGAGGGCTGCATACTGGATTGGCTCTGCCACATTGGTGATGCAGAGGGCCTGCAGCCTTGACATCTTGGATACGGTGTCCTTTTCAGCCACGGTATAGCCAATCCTGAACCCAGTCATGGCGTGCGATTTTGAAAAGGACTGGGTGATTACGGTCTTTTCGTAATTGCTCGCAAGCGCGCTCTTCCAGTCACCATATGCGTAAAGAAAATAGATCTCGTCGCTCAGCACGTAAAGGTCGTTCTTTTTGGCAATCTCTATTATCTGATCCTGCAGCGCCGGGGGGAGGATCTTTCCTGTCGGATTGTTGGGATAGTTCAGCACTATCATCTTTGTGTTTGCGTTGACGGCCTCCTCTATCTGGGATATGGACGGCTCCCACCTGCCCTCAAGCGTGGTCTGTATTGCCCTGACCTTTACGCCGGCATTGATTGCGCACTCTCGGTATGCCGGCCACGCAGGCTCTATTACTATCATCTCGTCTCCGGGGTCAAGAAGCGTATTGATTGCAAGGAATACTGAGAATCTGCCTCCTGGCGTTACAAGTATGTTCTCCGGCCCCACAGTTCTGCCAAAGTTCTTGCTCACATGTTCTGCAAGAGATGCCCTAAGCTCCGGAATACCTGCGGTGGGACCATACCTTACGCGCCCCGTGTCAAAGGCTTCCTCAAGTCCGGCCTTTGCCGAGATCGGCGGGAACATGTCGGGCTCGCCGACCTCAAGATGTATCATCTTTTTGCCCTGCCGCTCCATCTCCTTTGCCTTTAGAAATATCGAGATGTGCGTCTGCTTTCCGTCCGACTGGACCTTTACTGACTCGTTCAAAAGAAAGTTCAAAAATTTCTTTCCAAGCGACTCGTCGAGCCCTATCTCCCTGCAGAGCCTGATTATCTCCTCTCGGAGCTGCCCCTCTCTTACCTCGTCTGTCACCCCAAGGCCGCTGCTCTTTTTCAGCTGGCCTATCTGCCTCGCAATATCGGTACGCTCCTTGAGCAGCCTCGTCATGTGCAAGGTGATCTCGTTTATCCTGTTTCGAAGCTGTTCTATGTCGGACATTTCACAATACTGGCTTTATGAACCCGCCCATCAGGGCATGGTCTGCTAGGACCAGCGACACAAGCGAGTCCACCACCGGCGGTGCCCTCGGAACCACGCATGGATCGTGCCTTCCCTGCACCTGCAGCGTGACTGGTTTTTTCGTTTTGATATCTATAGTGCTCTGCCTTTTCGCTATCGATGATGCCGGCTTGAATGCAACCCTCATCACTATCGGCATGCCGTTTGAGAGCCCGCCAAGTATGCCTCCTGCGTTGTTGGTCTTTGTGATCACCTTTCCGCCCCTTGCCATGTACTGGTCGTTGTTTTGCGAGCCAAGCATCTCAGAGCCTGCAAACCCGGAGCCGAACTCCACGCCCTTTACCGACGGGATGGAGTAGATTGCCTTGCTTATGTCCGATTCAAGTGATCCGAATATGGGCTCTCCAAGACCGACCGGCAGGTTTACCGTGGTCGACTCTATCACGCCGCCCAGCGTGTCGCCGCTCTTTCTTGCCGCAAGTATGGCGCTGCGCATCCTTTGGGCAGCCCTCGGGTCGGGGCACCGCACCTCGTTTGAGTATATACTGCCCCTCATCTTCGGGGAAAACTGGCCGCTCATTGATATCTTGCCTATCTTGACAGTATACGAGTCCGTCTGCACGCCAAGCGCAACCTTGAGCAGCTTTCTTGCAATTGCGCCGCCCATCACGTGCGTTGCAGTAAGGCGTCCTGAGAACCTTCCCCCTCCACGAAAGTCGTTGAATCCGTCGTACTTTACAAGCGCAGGATAGTCAGAGTGTCCCGGCCTCATCTTTGTCTGCAGCTCGTCGTAGTCCTTTGAGTGCTGGTCCCTGTTCCAAATTATCATGGCGATCGGGGCCCCGGTTGTGTGTCCGCGAAAAACCCCCGAAAGAATCTCTATCTGGTCGCCCTCTTTTCTCTGGGTCGACACAAGCGACTGGCCCGGCCTCCTGTAGTCGAGCATTCCTTGAATGTCCTTTTCGTCAAGCTCAAGTCCTGCGGGGCATCCGTCCAAAACCGCCCCGACACACTTGCCGTGGCTCTCGCCAAAGCTGGTGAGAACAAGCCTCTGACCTATGGAGCTGCCAGCCATCAAGATAAAACCGCAATTTGAAGCATATAACCCTTTTATGAAAATGAAATGTTCGCGCCGACGTTTTTCATGTCCTGAACAAAGGTCGGATATGATACGTCGACTGACTCGGCGTCGGAGACCGTGCAGTTGCCTACATACATCGCGGCAATGCAAAACGCCATGAACAACCTGTGGTCATCCTCCGAATCAAGTGCGGCGCCCCTGACCTCTTTTGGGGGATCCAAGACGAGACCGTCCTCATTCTCGGTCACGCCGATCCCAAGTTTCCTCAGCTCGCGCGCCATGATTGCTATCCTGTCTGTCTCCTTGAACCTTGCGTGCCTCACATTGTGTATTGTGAGCGGAGCCTGGCACTTTAGGGAGAGAATTGCAAGCGGCGGAAGCAGGTCCGGTGTGTTTGAAAGGTCAAACCTTCCTCCAAGCAGCCTGTCAGGCGACCTGACCCTGATCTGCCCCTCCTGAAGCAAGACGTCGACGCCCATCTTCCGGAGGATTCCTATTATGGCCTCGTCTCCCTGGGCGAGGTCGCCAAGCGTGGTGTTTATGGCAAGGTCCTTTCCAACAAGGACCGCGGCAGAAAGCAGTAAAGCTATACTCGAAAAGTCGGACGGTACTGTGATGGTGGCATGCCTGTAATGCTGCGGCTCTATCCTGTATTCCCTGTAGGGCAGGACGGTCCTTACCCCTACACCGAATCTTTCCATTGCGGATATGGTTGCATCAAGATACGGTTTTGAGACAAGCTCGGAGCTTACCCTGACTGTGATCCCGTCTTCTGTCATCGGGGCCGCAATGAAAAGGGCGGATATGAACTGGCTTGATATGTCTCCGGGGATGGTTATGCTGCCGCCTCGCATCCTTCCGGTGACTGTCACAGGCGGCCTGCCCTCATCTGATTTGCACTTTGCCCCAAGTGACTCCAGCGCCTCAAGGAGCGGCCCCATCGGGCGCTTTTTCAGGGATTCGTCTCCTGTGAGCGTGGTGCTTGCGTCCCTGAGTGCTGCTATGGCAGTTGCTATCCTGATTGTGGTGCCCGAGTTGGACGCATCCACCGCAAGGTCGCCTTTGCCAAGCCCTGGCGAGCCCCTCACCTTCAGGCCCCCACCGTCCTCCTGTATGTCCGCCCCAAAGTCCTTGCATATTTTCATGGTAGCTATCGTGTCACGCGACTTTAGGACGTTCTTTATGATGCTGATACCGTCTACGAGCGAGGCAAGGAATATCGCCCTGTGCGTGTAGCTCTTGTTGGGAGGACAACTTATCGTTCCGCCGAGTGCGGACCTTTCCACCTTACAGTCCATGGACCTCGGCCTTTTTGTTGTTTATCTCCGGTGTGACTATACGTCCCTCCATGCCGGAAAATACCTTCTTGACTGACTCGATTCTGTCTTTTTTTGCAACCGCCGCAATGGCAGGGCCGTTGCCCGACACCGACACCCCGATGGCCCCTGCCTCCACGGCCTTCGATATTATGCCGGGGTCGGAGTTCAGTATGGTGGAGCCGGCAAGACCGTTCAGTATCATGGCGTTCCAGTAATGGCCCCTACTTGCAAAGTCCCACGCCCTCTCAAAGACGTCCTTTAGCTCCCTCAGCTGCCTGATGTCTCCCCTCCTTCGCGACATCGGAACAAAGATTACCACCGCAAGCCCTGTCGGGGTCTTTTCCGACCTGACTATCCTCCTTTTGTAATTGTCCGTGACGACCGTGCCGCCGTAATAACAGGCGCACGCATCGTCAAATGCGCCGGTCATGCTGACCTTGGTGGCAATTGAGGCCTCGACGCCGGCAAGCAGCACTTGGGTGTCAGTATACTTTGTCCTGAACATCTTGTGGCACGCAAGGGACACGGCCGACGATATGGCGCTTGAGCTCTTCAGGCCGTACCCTGTGGGTATCTGGGATTTTAACGATATCTCTATTTTGTTCCTCTCAAGATCTTTTTTTGGCACCGACAGCTCCACCACCTTGTTTATCAGCTTTGAGCTCATGTTCTTGCCGTCTACAAGGTGTATGCCGCTGCCAGCTGTCGCGCTCACCGTCGCCTCTACCTCCGAGTCTATTCCCAGCGTCGCGCCCCTTCCGGTCGCAATCGCGTTCACAATAGATATGGCCCCGAACACTGTGGCCCTTGCCTCCATCTAGAACCCTCCTAGCAGGACCCTCTTCATCGCCTCGTAGGGGGCCTTGACCTTGTGCCATATCTCAAACGCAATGACTGCCTGTCCTAGAAGCATCTCGTATCCGTAAATCACGGTCGCAGATCTCTTCTTGCTCTGCGTTATGAGATCCGTGTTCATGGGCATGTATATTATGTCATAAACGATGCACTCTGAATTTATCTTCTCGGTGGATATGGGGCTTGGCTCGTTCCTAAGGCCCACCGACGTTGCGTTCACTATGAATTTGTGATCCCCTGCGACCCTGCCAGCCTCATCAAGCGTTATTGACCCTGACTCTATTCCAAGGCCTGCCGCAAATTCGGCAAGCTCCCTGCCCCTCTGGGCGGTCCTGTTGGCAATTGTAATGCGTGAGGCTCCATCCTTTGCAAACCCTGCAACTATTGCGCGTGCAGCGCCTCCGGCACCAAGCAGCAGCACACTGCTTCCGGAAACTGGCATTCCCCTTCTTCTTATGGGCTCCAAAAACCCGTCCATGTCGGTGTTGTATCCTGTGAGCCTTCCACCATCGTTGACGACCGTGTTCGTCGCGCCGATTGTCCTGCACTCCTCCGACGAATCGTCAAGGTACTTCATCATCTCTATCTTGTGCGGGATGGTGACGTTGAATCCTGATATGTTTATCCTTCTTAGGGATTCCACCCCCTCCTTGAGCTCCCCACGCAGCACCCTGTATGCTATGTACGTGCAGTCCATCCCCAACTCCTTGAATGCCGCGTTGTGGATGCTCGGTGAAAGCGAGTGGTCTATGGGATCTCCGATGATTGCAAATGTCTTTGTCATCTTTATTTTTGCGGTCTAAACATCGATTTAACTTCTGCTAGGCTGAACTGCCCCGGAGCCACCGGCTTTCCAAGCGAGACATATGTGTAGGGGCTCCCAAACTGCATGCAGAGGATCCTTGAAATCCTCCCGATCTCGCCCATGGTGAATGCTATGAGGTTCACGTTCTTTTCCCGGTACAGTGACATTACGGAAATCGGGTCGGCAAGCGTCCTAGCAGTTGTCACAATCTTGACGTTCCTTGAGATCCGGCGCATCTGTCTGAGCTTTTTTTGCAGCTCCGGATGCCTCGGGGTTCTTTTAAAGTCGTGCCATGACACGAGGATCTCGGTGCCGGTATCCCTGACGTACCTTGCAAGGCCCTTGTTTTTTGCAAGTGTCGTATACTCTATGTCGATGAGGTACGGCGTGTACTCTGATATCAGCTTCAGTATTGCTATCCTCTCCCTCTCGCTTCCGCCGAACCTTCCGCCCTGGTCCTTTGGCCTGAGCGTGCACACGCACCTGCAAAGGTGCCTCCTTATTCCGTGCAGCGCCTCTGGCACGTCCCCTGGGGCAAGAAAGTCAAACCGTATCTCGGCATAGTCGGATTTTTTCAGCGCCTTTTTTGTTACGGAGATGGTGCGAGCGGGCGTTGATTCCGCGATACTGACGCACGTCTTGAATGCCATTTACTTTTCCAAGATGTACTCGTCCGATACTTCCATGCCAAAGTGCCTGCCGGTGGCCGACTTTGAGAAGACAAGAACTGTGTCGCCCTTCTTGAGGTGCGTTACCGACACAAGGTGCCCGCCCGGCCTGACAAACCTGATGGTCTCTGCGTCCTGCGCTATGATCCCCCCTATCTCACCGTCCGCAGTCTTTGCCTTTATCATCAGCATCGGCCTTCGCTCTATCTTTGAGCGGCCCACAGTTGCGCGCCTTGCGTTCCCCTTTGCGTCTATTATCATCACCTCCGCGCCGGTCTCAAGCTCGGAGAGGTACCTGGTGGTCCCGTCGGGAGAGAGGGTGTAGCAGTGTACTGCCCCCGCGTTGACCCTGAACGGCCTTGGGGACGTAAACGAGGATCCGACGGATTCGTTGTGGACCAGAAACATAAAGTTGGACCTGCTGCCTATCAGCATGCCCTCTCCCCTGTGGAGCATGGAGGCGGTGTCTACGCAGACGCGTTCGCCGTCGCCGACCGTCTTTATGTCAGTTATCTTTGCCTTTGTGAGCTCAAAGCTGCTGCTGCCAAGGTACACCATTGCCTCCCTCACCTCGGGGATGGAGCCTGCCTCGTATATGACGCCGTCTACACCTATCTCGAGAATGGAGAACATCTTTCTTACCTCCTCTGGCGTCCTTGCCACCGCAAAGATCTCAGTGTGCATCTTGTGAAGCTTCGCTATGATGTTCTCAAGCGGGATTATCTTCCAGTCCTTTACCTCGATTATCACAAAGTCAAGGCCCTTTTTGGCCTCGACGAATATGTTCTCAATGTCGGCATTTGAGAGGACCTTAAAGCGCCTGCCTACCTTTCTTCCCTTGGGCCTTCCGCCGTCCTTTTCAAGTACGACCATCTTTGCGCTGGGTGATGTATGCATGGTGAGCAGCTTTGACTTTGCCCCTACCGCCTTTGGGTCCGCATAGACGTACCTGACTCCCTCCCTCTCAAGGTTTGCCAGAAATTTTCCAAGTCCTGCCTTTGAGACCTTGGGCAGGATAACTATCTCTTTATTTTTTGCCAAGTTTCTTTTCTGCTTCCTTTGCTGACTGTTTTCCGAATATGATTGCCGACAGTGCCTCCACCATCTGCTCGGGGCTCTTGTGCGCAAAAATATTCCTGCCATAAGTTACGCCCTTGGCGCCCGCCTTCATTGCGTCCTCTGTCATCTGTAAGATATCGTAATCGGTCTTGGCCTTTGGGCCCCCTGCTATTACCACAGGTACCGGAATTGACTTGACAACCTTTGCAAACGAGTCGATGTCTCCAGTATAGAGCGTCTTTACAATGTCGGCCCCAAGCTCGGCCCCTATCCTTGCCACGTGCCCGACTATCTCTGGGTCGTGCGGATTCTTGATGTTCTCGCCCCTCGGATACATCATTGCAAGGAGCGGCATGTTCCACTTGTGGCACTCTTCCGATGTCCTGCCTAGCTGCTCTAGCATCTCTGGCTCCTCCTTTCCGCCTATGTTGATGTGAAGCGAGACACCGTCGGCCCCCAGCCTGAGTGCCTCCTCGACGCTCCCGCTCAGCATCTTGCGATTCGGAGAAGTTGAGAGCGAGGTGCTAGATGAAAAGTGTACTAGTATTCCTATCCTCGCCGGCCTTGGAAGCGACTTGATGATTCCCTTGTTGACTATGACGCTGGTAAGTCCGCGCCCCTCGCATCTTGAAATCAAGGACGACGGATCTTCGAGCCCCTCGATGGGGCCGCTGGATATTCCGTGGTCCATCGGTATGCAGAGCATCCTGCCCTTGCGCAAAATTCTACTCATGCGTATGTCAAGGCCCGTGACCATGCCGGATCTCGACTTGGCGCCCTAATTAAAAATAACGTGTTCTGGGACGATGGGCCGACCGTGCCAACGCCGGAAACATCCAGTCAAGAATTAAATAACATGCGGCAGCCATCACACACAGCTTGAGCCAGATCACAGAGCAGATGCATTCTAGCGATGTTGGCGACATACTGGAACACTCTCTTGCCGGAATCCGTCCCTCGTCTGAGAACACGCTGCGCCTTTTGAGGTCCGACGATGTGCACCTTATGGGCCTTGTGGCAGGGCACCTTACAAGGAAGCGATTTGGCAACAAGGCATCGTTTGTAAACAATATCATACTAAACTATACCAACGTCTGCGTCACGGACTGCAAGTTCTGCGCGTTCTACAGGCCCCCCGGACACGAGGAGTCGTACACACTCTCGCTTGACCAGATAGAGGCGAGGGTCCGGACATCGTGGGAGATGTTCAAGATAAGGCAGGTGCTCATCCAGGGCGGGCACAACCCGAACCTTGGGATTGAATACTATGAGGACGCGTTCAGGATGATACGGGCCAAGTACCCGCAGGTGGGGGTGCACGGCCTGTCCCCGTCCGAGATAGACATGATCTCAAGAATCGAAAAGACCTCGACAAGTGAGGTGCTCTCAAGGCTTCGGGACGCCGGGCTCCAGTCGATTCCTGGCGCAGGAGCTGAGATTCTGGTCGACGAGGTCAAGGATGTTATCAGCCCAAAAAAGATATCAAGCGACGACTGGCTGAGGATAATGGAGGAGGCGCACGGTATCGGACTGTCTGCCTCTGCCACCATGATGTACGGACACGTTGAAAAGACGGAGGACATTGCGTCCCATTTTGAGAAGATTGTGCATCTGCAGCAAAAGACCGGCGGCTTTATGGCGTTCATACCCTGGAGCTTTGAGCCGAACAACACGCTGATGCAAAGTCAGGGGCTGGTAAAATACGGCGTGGGCGGGATGCACCTTCTAAAGATGATTGCAATATCGCGGCTTGTCTTTGACGGACTGATAAACCACATCCAGTCCTCGTGGCTCACAAACGGGGTCGGAATGGCCCAAGTGGCGCTCCAGTACGGCGCAGACGACTTTGGGGGCACGCTCATAGGGGAGGAGGTGGTGTCTTGCACCGGGGCACGCTCGACTGAGCTTACCGGCCAAAAGATAATCGATGCCATACACCAGATTGGCTACTCCGTCGAGGAGCGCGACAACTTTTACAACCCCGTGATGACGCACTAGGAATACGGCGTAATCAGCGCATGTCCTCTTGGTCGTTGAACCTGCTCTCTGCATTTCGCTTTTTGAACATCCTGGTATAGTTGACGGAGCCGAACAAGAACAGCAAATACCCCCAGAGATACGGTATGTCGGCCACGTGGCCTGTATAGTACTCGTCCTCCAGCGAGAGAAAAACGAACCCATGGTCTGCCACAACAAAGCAAAGCATGCCGATAAACAAGCACGACCAAAGGAAGCTCACCTGCCCCCTTGCAAACAGGATGAGGCAGACTATTATGGGCGCAATCGCGACGGTGTCGAGCACGGGGTATGCCAGCCCAAGCCCCGTCTCAAAGTCAAGCGCACCGTATTGCTGGACGGTCCAGTATGTTAAAAGTCCCGCAAGCGCAACTGTAATCCCGAACGCAAAAAGCAGTACCGATCTTGTGATGGATTCTCTAAATGGCCTTAGGTAGAAGAAGGTGAACGCAAAGTATGCCGGATACCCTGCAAGCCAAAAATAGTCCGCTTCAGACGGCCATGGGTCTATCTGGTAAATCACCTCGTAGACAGTCCAGATGCGCTCAGCTATGAACCAGAGTGAGATAAACGCCGTAAAACAGATCCACGACTTGCCCAGATCGCCTGCAGCCCTGTCCCTTACCAGCAGCGTGATCAGGCTGGCAAGCAGCGGAACGGTGATCAAAAGGTTCAGAAAGTTCGACGCAAGCGTGGCATGCGCCTGCCCAAAATAGTTTGCCAATGCGGTGAGGACTGCCACAGTAAACAGCAACAGCAAGAGCGTCCTGTTGGATTGCAGCACTGTGACTTGCAAGTCACTTGACCAGCACGGAAATAAAGTCCGATATCTCCCGCTGTTCGTTAAAGTCATCGAGCTTTCTTTCGATTGCCTTTGTTATCGATGACGAGGCAGCTCCGAATATCTCGTAGAGGACCTCCCTTAGGTATTCTGGATGCTCAAGGCAGTCTGAAAAATAGCAACCGTGTCTGGCGTATAGGCGATCCCCGACCTCGCTTGCGGCAGAGGGGCTGAGCTCAAGAAGAGCCTCTGTCACTGTAAAGCTTATCAGCGCCTTTTTGACGTTCTGAGTTGCAAAACCCCGACCCGATGGCACGGATTTCTCTATTATTCCCCTTACCCTGATCACGTCAAAGGGTTTCATCAGGATGTCTGTAGGGTTGAGGCCGTCCAGTCTTTCCTCGGTGTGCCTGTCCAGGTACTCTGTCATCATTACTATTGCGGCACCGGAATCGATCTTTCTAATCTCCCCAAGGCAGTAGATGCCGTCGTACTCTGGCATCGCAATGTCTATGAACATGATGTCTGGCTTGTGGTTTTTGTAAATCTCTACTGCGTGCATGCCGTTGTGGCCGACGGAAACGACATTGACGCCGCACAGCTGAAGGTACTCTGTAAATACCTGTACAACATCCTCGTCATCATCTATGATCGCCGCAGTTGTCAATTATCTCGATAGGGCGGGTTTGTTATAAAAATCTAGTATGTTTTTTTAAAACGCCAACGCCGGCTCATCTCATATTCCATAGCTTGACCATTTAGAGTCTACGAGGCTCTTGGTGGGCTCGTCCACTGCCACCTTTTCCTGCACCTCCCTTTCAAACCCTTCCTCGCGCGTCTTTTGCGTCGCGTCGATTCCAAGCTTTGAGCCGAGGTTGACAAGCGGTGATGCCGGATCCAGCGTGTCGGTTGGAGTGTTGTTGATGATGACGGTGTCGCGCGCAGCGTCGGCACGCGTTGTGATGGCCCATATGACATCGTTGATGTCGTGGACGTTAACGTCCTCGTCCACCACTATGAACATTTTTGTCAGGGCAAGCTGCCCAGTCCCCCACAGGCCCATCATGACCTTCTTTGCCTGGCCGGGATAGCGCTTCTTTATTGATATTATGGCCATTCCCTGGAACCACCCCGCCGCGGGCATTGCAAAGTCGACTACCTCGGGGTGGAACATCCTGATCAGCGGCAGAAATGATCTTTCTATGACCTTTCCGATGTACGCGTCCTCCAGCACCGGCTTGCCTACGACCGTGGTAAGGTAGATTGGTTTTTTCCTCCGCATCATACCTGTAAGGGTGAAAGTCGGATACTGCTCCACCGGGGTATAATATCCTGTGTGGTCCCCGAACGGGCCCTCGCCCCTGACGTCGGAAGAGTCCACATACCCTTCCAGCACCATCTCAGCGTTTGCGGGAACCTCGATGTCCACTGTCCTGCACTTTACCGTCCTGATTCCCTTCTTCCTCGTGATTCCGGAAAACAGGTACTTGTCGAGGCCCTCCGGGACGGGCGCAACTGCGGAAAATACGGTGGCAGGCTCTGCCCCTATCACTATGGCAGCCTCAGTCCTCACACCCTTTTCCCTCGATATGTCGTGGTGGTGCGCCCCCCTCTTGTGCTTCTGCCAGTGCATCAGCGCGTGTGTGCCGTCCACAACCTGCATCCTGTATACGCCAAGGTTTCTCACGCCGGTCTCCGGGTGCTTTGTCGCGACCAGCCCGAACGTGATGAACTTGCCCGCATCCTTGTGCCACGTCTTTAGGATGGGGATATTCTCAAATGACGGCCTCTCCTCCATGACCTCGGTCACAGGCCCGTCCTTTTCCAGCTTGGGGAACACATCCCCCATCTTTGCCAATTCAGGAAGCTTTCTTATCTTGTTGAATAATCCAGACGGCACGTCCATCCTTGTCATCTCTACTATCCTCTCACCAATCTCCTCAAAGTTGTCCATCCCAAGGCCTATCTGCATCCGCCTGATTGAGCCAAACGCGTTCCCAAGCACGGGCATGTCATAGCCCTTGACGTTCTCAAACAGTACTGCTGGCCCGTCGGAGTACATGACCCTGCGCAAAATCTCAGCAATCTCAAGGTCGGCATCGACTGCAGTCTTGACCCGCTTCAGCTGCCCGGCTTTCTCAAGTGCGGCAACGAACTCCGACGTGTCCTCGATTGGCACAAGCGATTTTCAGCTCGGATGTTGTATAAAGCTTGAGCAGACTGCGATTCTGCCAAGTCTGTGACAAAGGGATTTTAATCACCAAAGGACATGGTAATCTGGTTGAGTGGAGAAAAATGCGTCCTTTGCAAGGGAAAGGGCACAATCGAGCTGCTTGGAACGCAGTGCCCTTTCTGTAACGGGACAGGAGAGTACAGCAAGGGGGCGGAGAGCTATCTAAAGACACACATCTGCCAGTGCATTTTTCTGGACCGAAAGGTGTGCCCCGTCTGCGGGAAAAAGTGTCACCACGACACCCCTAACAAGCCGAAGATACTGATAGATCCAGTGTGAGAAATCACGGTATGGGCGGAAGCTCGCTCTTCTTTCCGTGGCCGCCCGAGCCGAACTTGCAGTAAAAGCACAGGTCCGACTGCATGTGAGTGAGCTTTTCAAGCTGGATTGCACCAAGCTTTAGGGCTATCTTTGTAAGAATCTTGTACTTGAGTGGCATTGCCGGGACTACCTCCTCAAGGTACACCTTGTAGTGCTCTGGGCAGAACTTTAGTGTGACCTTGGCAGCCTCCTTGCTTGTCTGGTTTACCGTCTTTGCAAAGTTGATCTGCTCTCTGATGTACTCGTGCTTTGGGCACGGACAGTCCTTTCCTCCCGGGTGCTTGTATGCCGGAGTGTTCTTCCAGTCAAAGTCGGGAAAGTCCTTCTCAAAGTCGTCCATTGGCTCCCATACATCATTGCTTCTATTAAATTTGATCCACTCTCAATTTTGCGACACACCCAAATCTAAATAAACAGGCGACTTTGAGGTAAACCAAATGTCTGCTAAACCAACCAAGAAAGACTTGGAAGCTAAAATCGCAGAACTTGAAGAAAAGCTGACAAAATTATCGTCTCTAGTCGAGGCAAAGCCGCAAACACAGACGCCGCCTCCGGCACCAAAGCCGCAGACACCTCCGCCAGCGCCAAAACCGGCACCGGCAGCAACATCACCAAAGGGCTCGTTACCGGCAGGATACAAGCCGCCAC